>Ga0137394_10000007_pt1 | contig 272408 bp, 247 predicted proteins | sample czobulk116metaG_FD_108278 | JGI IMG/M metagenome (GOLD analysis project Ga0137394, IMG submission 108278) | Vadose zone soil microbial communities from Angelo Coast Range Reserve, California, USA - czobulk1.16 metaG | ecosystem: Environmental > Terrestrial > Soil > Vadose zone | place: USA...
AGCCAGCTCCAGCCCCTGAGCCCGAGCCAATTTATTCCCAAAAGCACGCCCGAGAGTGGCGACCCGAGAATATTGGAAATCGGTATGGCCGCCATAAAGAGAGCCACGGCCTTGGCTCGATCGGCATAACGAAACCAATGGCTGAGATACACGATGATGCCAGGGAAGAAGCCGGCTTCGGCCGCGCCCAGAAAGAAGCGAACAACGTAGAACTGCATGGGAGTTTTGATGAAGCCCATGCCTATCGCCAGAAGACCCCAGGTCACCATAATCCGCGCAATCCACTTTCGTGCACTCCAATGTTCCACAATCAGGCTGCCGGGAATCTCGAGCAGGAAATAGCCGATGAAGAATATGCCGGCGCCGAAACCGTAGACCTCCGCGGAGAAGCCCAGATCTTTGCTCATCTCGAGGGCGGCGTAGCCAACGTTAACGCGGTCCAGAAAAGCAATGATGTAAATGAAAAAGAGGTAAGGCAGGATGCGACGCATGATGCGCCGGCGTGCTCGTACGCCAATTGCGTGCATTGTGGATGGTTGCGTTATCGGGGCATCCATTCAAATTTTACCGACCCGTAAATGATGCCGAATGGATTTGTTAACGAAGCTTTGTGGCAGCCATCGATTCAGCGCCGGGAATCTTACACTTCGTATCCTGCTGCAACAAGCAGCGCAGCGGCCAGTGGTTCGTTAGCGAAGGACGATAGCGTTCACCCGCGACTCCGAGGTCGTACTGACTTCACGCCACGTGCGCATTTTTCAGTGTCATCGCCGTCTTCTTTTCGCCTTTGCCTTTGCATTCTTCGCCTTTTGCGATTTGCCCTTGGCTTTCGCGGCTTTCTTCGTTGGGTGGTTCGCTTCCTTAACGGGCGCGCCGGCCTCTTCTAACGACGCGGTGATCAGTTCGTCGTTCGGTCGCACACCATCAACGAAGGCAAACACGTGGTAATTGGCGTTCCGCTCGCGTAAGACTTCAATTCGCTCCTGGTTCTTCATGCGCGCGAGTTCGGTCATCAGAAAAGACTGTTCGGCGCCACTCATGTAACGATAGTCGATGTCGAATGCCAGGCCCGTCGAGTGGGGAGGCGTATCGATGATTACTGCATTCCGGTTCACCTTGTGCAAGGTCTGCTGGTACTGTTCCGGCCTGACCAGCGAACTTACCGGTAAAGGACGATCAAACGCGCGGCGATAATCCGTGGCTATCTCTTCCAGGATTTTTAAAGCCGCAGGTCTTAGCGACCTAAGCAGGCTGAGCTTCATCGCCTGGCGATCAGCCGGGTTGTCGAGGTCATAGGCGCGTCCGCCGAAATTCTTCGCCAGCGATTGTAGCGACTCGTAATCGCGGAACAATCTCTGGCGACTGTCCGGCTGTCCGTAGAATTGATCCAGTAGCGCTTTCTGTTCATCTGTCGATTTCAATTCCTGCTGGCCTGCCGCGATTTGTTTTTGCAACTCTCGCTGTTTTGCACGGTCGCGTTTCTTGAGCGCGCCCACCTGACTGTTCAACTTCGCAATCGCGCTCTGCAGGTTCGTGCGGGTCGCATCGATGCGGGCGTACTCATCGCGCAGTTGTGCTTCGTTATAAAGTACGATGCTGTGATCGTTTGCATATCTGCTGAACACGCCGTCATCTGCCTTCGCGCCCACTCCGAACAGCACGTAGGTATCAGTGACGGCCGGTACCGTAACCATTTCGCCGCGCTCGATCATCGCTGCGAGATCGACAAAGTCCTGACAGGTTTGGATATTGTGTTTCTTAACCTCAGCGACCTGGGTAGCCAGGAACCAGTGCCTGTCCTCGTAATGCCGCAGCTCTGGCGGAACGTTGATGGCAGCTTGTCCGTTGGCCGCCTCGCCTCGATCCTCTTTGACTTTCTCTATCGCCCGCGCCCACTGATCAGCGTTCGTGTTGCTGGTTAAACTGGATATGCTGTTGGTCGATTGGCCGTGCCGTCCTGGAGCAGTAAAGTGGAGCAGCGCCCATGCAGCGACGCCCGTCGCGGCACTTGCAAGAATAATCAGGACGAGGCTGGTACTTTTTTTCATGAACCAAACAGCGGAGAACGCCGGCTGATTAGTAGACCGGCGGTGCTCACCAAGATTTCCTCTGCGCTACCTCTCGCTCTTTGCGTCTCGGCGACTAATTGTTGAGGATACCATTCCACAGAGACAAGAGGTCTCGGAGACCACACAGACAACCGAAAATCAAAGCTTTGATGCAAATTTCGGGCAAAGAGACCCGAGTAGCAAATCCGTGCCGTGAGCGCTGTCCCTTGTGCGAATGTGTCGCGAAAAAGATGCAGCTTGAGATCGTATTTCTGTTTCGATTCTGGACAGGTTCAGTTACTCAATCAAGTGAGAACTCATGATCCTGACCAAGTAGCACATGCTCCACAGCACTGGTTGGCTGGAACATTGAACCAATCACAACATTGACCTCCTCGCACACCCGGCGTATTTTGGTTGTCGGAAACAAGTTTCAAGTCTAGGGCTTCAAGTTTCAGGTTCGAACTTGAAAAAAGTCCTTAATCCCCCAGGTCTCTCAATCTTCATGGGGTTCGCATGACCGCACTAAAGAAACTCATATCCGCAGTACCGCTAATCCTGAGTCTGCTTCTCTTGACTGCAACCGCCGCATCGGCGATCACAAAACCTGGCCAGCGCAAAGCCCGTCAGCCCAATCATTCACTTAGTCGGGTCGAGTTGAAGGAGGCCGAAGCGCGCCTCTCAGAGATGGGTTACGGGACGGGCCGAACTGCCCTGATTGCTTTTCAGAAATACGAAGGCCGTAAAGTTACCGGCCGCATGAGCCGCGAGGACTTCGATCTAATAATGAATGCAACGGCGCCAATGCCGAGGGACACTGGGTATAAGCACGTCGAAGTGGATCTCGATCGCCAGGTGCTCTTGTTGACGGACAGCGAGGGAGCCGTGAAAAAGGTTCTTCCGGTGTCTACCGGCAGCGACAAACACTACAGCCAAAATGGCATGAGCGGCCGGGCATATACGCCGCGAGGCCGCTTCAGGATTTATGCGAAGTTGTCAGGGTGGAAGAAATCGCCGCTCGGATTGCTTTATTATCCCAACTACTTCAGCGATGGATTGGCAATTCATGGAAATCCTTCGGTTCCGCAATCACCTCAGAGTCACGGCTGCATTCGCATTCCCATGTCAGCGGCGGTCGAGATCAGCAGGCAGCTGCCGGTGGGAACGATCCTGCTCATCTATGACAAGCAGGCGTTCGTTTCCGCCAGAGACTGGGCCGCAGCAGATAAACAATAACAGGAAGCGAATATTCGGTAGCGTGGGGAAGGTGGGCTGGATTTTGGGCAACCTTTTTAACGGTTTTCTCGTAGGCTATTAAGGCCGCCAGGTTATTTGAGGCGAGGCTTAATTAACCGCACAAAAGTTAGGCTTGAAGAAGATTTAGCGAGGCGTGAATGAATATTTTTCGATAATAGTGAAACAGAATCGAGTTTCAAGCGTCTTCTCTTTCAGAAGCTTAGACAAAAATGATGTCACGGAACGGGGAGCGGCGGTGTCTGACTAATATAAGGTGTTGCATTACTGAACTGAGCAGGGGAGGCGGTTATGTTAAAAGTACAAGCCAGGAATTTGGGTAATGTTGCTCTTCTTTGCATGCAAGGCCAACTAGTGAACGGTCAGACAGACGCTCTGCGCAATGCTGTTCGATCCCAGTCAGATGCCCAGTCAGATGTCAGCACAGTCGTGCTCGACCTGGCGCTGGTGAGTACTGTCGATGCCGGCGGCCTGGGCGTGATGTTGGAGTTGCGCGAACAGGTTGAAGCAAAAGGAATCGGCTTCAAACTAATGAATGTGAACAAACTGGTAGGCAAGGTGCTGGAAGTCACGCGCCTGGATACTGTTTTCGAAGTTGCCTCCGGAGTGGAATTCTTCCCCGCGGTCTCGCGGGGCCGGCCCGCGTCAGCAATGAAGTGGGCGTCTTGCGCGTAGCTGCGGCCCCAACCGCATCCGCAGATTACACAAATTCAGACTCAATAAGCGATGGCTTCGGGCTGAGGCTGAGGCACGCGCATCTTGCGCGCGATTCACGGGCGGGACGCCCGTGCCGCTCCACTACCTCAGATCAATTGGAGTTGCCGAGCCAGATCTGTAGCCGTCTGCGGTCGATCACGTCGATCTTTCGCAAGCGCATTCATGATGGCCGCTGAGATCCGCCTGGGGATGGCCAGCGAAGGCGGCAATGGTTCCGGAGCTTCGTACAAGTGCTTGTTAATGATTCCCGAGACCTTTTCGGAAGTAAAAGGCCGCCGGCCGGAAAGCATTTCGTAGAACATCGCCCCCAGGCTATAAACATCTGAACGCGCATCGAGTGGTTGACCGAGGCATTGCTCAGGCGACATGTAGAAGGGCGTCCCCACCACCGTGCCGGTGGCGGCGGCGCCTGCTTCAGTCACCAGCTTAGCAAAGCCGAAATCAACGACTCGCACACTTTCGAACTCCGAGTCATCATCGGGTGCGACCACCAGAATGTTGTCAGGCTTGAGATCTCGATGTATCAGTTCGTGCCGATGCGCCGCACCCACGCCGGCACAAATCACGCGCATCAGCCGCCGGGCACGCGCGACGGGGAAGTGACCTTCGCTTTGCAAGAGGTCACGAAGGGGCGTGCCGCGGACGAACTCCATCACAATAAAGGCGGGAACGTTGCCGTCATCTGTCTCGCCGAAATCATGAATGGTAATGACGTTGGGGTGATGTGCGATCGCGGCGGCGCCCGCCTCTCGGCGAAACCGCGCGCGCGCGTCATCGTCCGTAGCTAATTTTCGCAGCAGGACCTTAACGGCCACTTCATCTCCGATATGAACACGACGAGCTCGATAGACGACGCTCATGCCACCTTCGCCAACGCGGGCAGTTAACTCATATTTGCCTTCGATGATCTGACCGATGAGCGGATCCGGATGGACGAGGCGTACCGTGGGGAGCGAAGCAGAGTGGTGTTTTTCATAGTACGGGTGCGTGCCGCGAGAGCTCGGCAAAGTCAGCGGCAAGCCGCAATCCGCGCAATAGAGGGCGTCTTCATTCAGGAACAACTCGCATTCGGGACAAAAGGGATAGTTGCCCCGCAGATCCAGGAGCATCTGATCCAGTTCGTCTTCGAGGATTTCCAACCCACCCTCGCCGCTGGAAAAACTCCGCAGCCTGCGCTGGGTATCAAAAAGGTAGTACGCGGGCACAGAGCCTTGCTCGTTCAAAAAGGCTGCACGCAACTTGTGCTCGTTATCGATCGCGCAAGGCTCCGTCAGGTTGAATCTCGCGATTGCGTCGCGTACTGCTCGTGTGTCCCTCTCGTCTTCATGGCGCGGCAGATGTACGGCAATAACCCGCAATCCTTCGCGCTTGCGGCGGTCGCGCAACTCTGCTACAAGCGGCAGATTCGTTTCGGAGATTTTAGAGTTAATCGACCAGAAATGAACCAGCATGGGCCGGCCGTTTGCTTCGCGAGCCTTCGGCGTGGCCTGGTTGAGCCATTGAGTAGCTCCCTCAAGTGAGGGCATCGGCGAATCGACCTTCATGAGATGCGGAATATTAGCACGAGCGGGAGCAGCTTCCACGAGCCGATATCCACTTGTTGCACCTATTTACTTATCAAAGCACGATGGGTTATGAAGTCGTTATAACATTACGAACCCTGAAGAATATTCTCTCATGCTGATCAATCTCGACGATCTACGGCGCTTTACTGTTGCGCGTAACTTCTTTCGGCCCACCACGCTGAAACGCGCCCTCGATAGAATGGGTTTTGTGCAGGCCGATCCAATTCGCGCACCGGCTCGCGCTCAGGATCTAATCCTGCGTCATCGAGTCAAGAATTATCATGCCGGCGACCTTGAACGCCGCTACGCAACGCTTGATATCGAAGAAGACTTCTTCATCATCTACGGATTCGTGACGAAGTCCTTACATGCGCTGATGCATCCACGTTCGGATTCTCGCGTTCCTGCCGACGACTTGGGATCGCCATGGCCGGCTGCGCAAAGGAAAAGGGCGCAACTCCTGCTTGAGTTCGTGCGCGAACGCGGCGCAGTGCACCCGCGCGAAGTAGATGAACATTTCTCGCACGGCACGGTGAAGAACTATTGGGGCGGCTCGTCGAACGCCACGACCCATCTGCTGGACGCAATGCACTACCGCGGCCTTCTGCGGGTGGCGCGCCGTGAGAAGGGAATTCGAATTTACAGCGCGCGCGAACAAGTGCTCACGCCGACGGATGCAGCAAAAAGCGTCCCGCCCGTGAATCACGCGCAGGATGCGCGTTCCACCCCTGACCGCCGCGCGCGGATCGACGCGCTGGTCGATGTGGCCGTGCGCATTTACGCGCCGCTGCCTGGTCCGAACCTATCGTCCCTGGTGAGCCGGCTGCGCTTTGCGGTGCCGCAATGGCAGACGGAGTTGACGCGTGCTTTGCAGCGAGCCAAAGAGCGGCTGTCGCATGCGCGCGTTGAGGGCGTCGACTGGTATTGGGCGAAGGAGGAAGCGGTGTGTGGCGCACGGCGAGATCGGGTACGTCTATTGGCGCCTTTCGATCCAGTGGTGCGCGACAGGGACCGTTTCGAGCTGTTGTGGGGCTGGGTGTACCGCTTTGAAGCCTACACACCCGCGCCGAAACGCCAGCTCGGCTACTACGCTTTGCCGCTGCTCTGGCGCGAACGCGTGATTGGCTGGGGCAACCTCTCAGTGAAGAACGGCGAGCTTAAGTCTGAGTTCGGCTATGTCGGATCTCAACCGCGCGATCGCGCCTTCAAACGCGAACTCGAGGCTGAGCTGGATCGCATGCGGACCTTTCTGGGCCTCGAGCGCTGAGCGTGTTGTTGAAAGTGAGCGAAAGAATACCAGTTCGAACTGCCTCCGCTTCGGACCGTGATTTCCGGGCCGAATTGCTTAGTGGATTTGCGGACTTCGACGAACGATTACCAGCGACATGTCGTCTACGAGCGGGCGGGTGGCGGCGAAGTCCTGAACCGCGCCTAACACCGAAAACAGCATCGCATCGGCAGAGTTGGTTTGAGCGCGGCGCAATTGCGCCTCGATGCGCGCATAGCCAAACTCCTCGTTCGCATTGTTAACCGACTCGAGGACGCCGTCGGAATAAGTCAGCAGCACGTCGCCCGAGCGCAGTTCGACGCAGCCACTCGTATAGGGGGCGTTTGCAGTGACACCGAGCAACAGTCCACCGTCAGAAAGCAATTCCAAATTGCCGTTCGCGCGTAAGAGCAGCGCGGGTGGATGTCCGGCACTGCAGTACTCGAGTTTTCCAGTAGTCGAGTCAAGCCTTCCCAGAAACAAGCTGGCCAGCGGTACCGATCCCATCCCGCAAACGTCGCGGTTCACGCCCGCAACTATGGATTCCGGATCGGAAGTCACAGCCGCGTGCGCCCCAACCAATCCCACCAGGTGCGTGGTCCACATCCCGGCCGCCAGACCTTTGCCGCAGATGTCACCCAGCGCCAGAATTACGCCGGCGCTCGTCGTCTTCACCGTGAAAAAGTCGCCGGGAAGATGGCGAACCGCGAAGATTTCGCTGGCGATCTCGAAGTCCCCGTAACGAACCAAACGCGGAGCGCACAACCGCCGGTGCACCTGCGCGGCTTCGAAAATTGCCGTATGCAGATCAGCGTAATCCTTCTGTAGCGCCGCCAGCTTCAGCTCAAGTTCCTGCCGCCGGGTCGCGCGTGGAGTCCGGCGTCGGGGCAGAGGCGCCTGGAGATCGACGGCCCGCCGGGCTGCTAAGCCACCATTGAATCTTGTCTGACCCATAAAAGATCTTGTCCTTATCCGACGAACTTATAGCCACTGCCATGAACGGTAAGAATAAAACGCGGCTCTTCCGGATTTGGTTCCAACTTCTGCCTGAGATGAACTATGTGCGTGTCGACGGTCCGAGTATTCGGATAGTTTTCATAACCCCACACCGCATCCAACAAACGGTCGCGGCTGAGTGTCTCCGCGGGATGCGCGACGAAGTATGCAAGAAGGGCGAACTCCTTTGCCGAAAGGTCGACCGCCGCGCCGGCGCGCAGCACTTCATTGCTGCGGACGTTCACTTCGACATCGCTGAAACGATAGACCTCGGATGGGGGTGCGTGCGGCGCGACACGGCGCAGCACCGCTTTCACGCGAGCCATCAGCTCGCGAATAGAGAATGGTTTGGTAACGTAATCATCGGCGCCCAACTCCAGGCCTACCACCTTGTCGATCTCCTGGCCGCGCGCGGTTAGCATGATGATGGGTATTGACGGCCGCTGGGACTTTAACTGCTTGCAGACGTCCAGCCCGCTCATCCGCGGCATCATTACGTCCAGCACAACCAGATCCGGATTATCAGCGAGGGCGCGGTCAAGGCCTTCCGCGCCGTCGGCGGCACTGATCACTTCATAGCCTTCATACTCGAAGTTGTCGCGCAGGCCGGCGACCATCGCCGGTTCGTCCTCGACAATCAATATGCGAGTCTTCCGGCTGGTACTCTGTTCAGCGACGTTGCGGCCGATTGAAGCAGTGGCCCCGGACGGACCGCCGATCGCGTTGCCGTTTGATTGCCCGTTGAATTTGATTTTTCGTTTCATCATGCGCTGATTCCTTATGCTGCGCGATCTGCCGACTCCTCGGCGCGCCTGTCAGAAGGCCGACCGTAGGGGAGTCCCGACACGTCGGGATTGCTTACGCGCGGGCTGCTGACGCCGATCCGGATGAAGCCAGCGGCAACGACAGCGTAAACTTACTGCCTTTTCCGGGTGTACTCTCCACGGCGATCTCTCCGCCGTGAGCCTGTGTGATGTGGCGGACCAGTGATAAACCCAGGCCACTCCCTTTCGTGTTGTGCACCAGCGGATCGCCGGTCCGATAAAACTTCTCGAAAATCTTTGCCTGGTCGCGACGCTCGATTCCGATACCGCGATCCGCCACCTCGAGCTTCAAGACGCCGTTTTCGCGGTAGAGTTTCACCCCCAGGAATTTTTCGTCGGTTGAATACTTCAGCGCGTTGTTCACCAGGTTAACGAGAGCGCGCGCGATTGCTTCCCGGTCCACACGGACTGGCGGCAGATTCGAATCAATGCTCTCTTCAAACGCGAAGCCCTGTTGCTCGATTTGGTAGCGATAAGAGTCGAGCGTGTTATGCACCAGCTCCGCGATGTTCGTGTCGCGGAATTCATATTCCTTGCGGCCCGCCTCAATGCGCGAGAAATCCAGGATGTTGTTGATGAGCGCGGTCAGCCGCTCGCTTTCCTTGCGAATGATGCGGTAATACTGCTGCTTCTTTTCCCGCGTTGTGATGCGTCCCAGTTCGAGCGTTTCGGCGTACAACCTGATCAATGCCAGTGGCGTGCGCAACTCGTGCGATACGTTCGAAACAAAGTCAGATTTCAGGCGAGCTAAAGCCATTTCTTTGCTGACCACGTGTTTTGTCAGCACCAGGCCACCAATTATCATCAGCGAAAGAATGCCGAGGATCAGAAAACTGCGATGCATCCAGGTCTGGCCCAGCGCCTGCACGCTCGTGCCCTGGTATTTTATCCCCAGCGCCAGCCCGCGGAAACCGTCGTCGAACTTGCGCATGACTTCCGGCTTGCCTTCGCCCCAACCGGCCGTGGCGGCCAGAGGCTTAATATCTTTTCCCATCTCGGTGTCCGCGGGATAGATCATCATGGCAATCTGGTTTCCACTCTGGTCACTCGATTTCTGATTGACCTGCTCCTCGAGCGCCTGTGGAAATAAAGTTCCCTTCAGGTAACAGGGATCGAAGATGACTCCGCCCATCACCACTCTGTCTGTGGAGAGCTGAGGCAAAACGAAATAGGCAGTGGCGATATAAGCTTCGACTCCCGCCCGCTTTGTATGCTCAGGATAGAAATTGATGGGTCGGCTTTTCTTGTGCAACATCTCCACCAACATCTTGCCTTCCATGCCGAACCATCCATGGAAACTCTCGACCATGCGCTCATGCTCTTCGCGGACGTACTTATCACTCATCTGTCCCGGCTGCGAGCGGAGTACTAATCCTTTTTCGTCAAAGAGGAAGGCGTGTACCATCCATGGATTCTTTGCCAAAATGAGATCAAGCTTCTTTTCTTTGTCCGCAGGGTCTGCGTCCGGCGATGGGAAAAGATCTCGTACTTCCTCAGCCATCGTGTAGGCCTTCTTATTGATTTTCTTCTCGGTAATGGCGAGCATTTCCTGAAAGTCGCGATGAATGGCGGCCTCCAGGACCTTGTCGCGCTCGAAGGTCCTCAACTGGCTGAAGTTGACGTATATAAGCGCCGCTGCCGGTAATAGCACAGCCAAACCCAGGGTCAGCATAAGCCGGAACCGGTTGAAGCCGCCGAGGAATTTTCTTCTTTTTAATTTCATCTTGACCTCTGAAATGTCTTGCGGTATGCGGACGACAGCATACGCCGCTCGGTATTAAGCTGTGTCAAGAGCAGGTAAAAATTTGTTAAGAGTTGTGAACTCCAACAATCGGCTGACCTCATTCTACTTACCTATCTTCCCACAGGCTATGCTGTCTTGCCGGAATATGCCTGAAATCCCAAATCCCTGGCCACAGTTTGATTGACTTCTCCAGCCGCTGAGTTAGATTCTGTTTGACGCTGAGTGGGTTTTTGCAAAGGGTAGCGGGGTCCGGCCCGCTTTCTCGGCTTCACTTTACAACTAACGTTCTGTAATGGAATTCATCGTTACTTTTGGATTTTACCAGCGATTGCAGGGGGCCGGATCACGAATCACGGTTGGAGAGCGATGAGATGAAGCTTGCGCAATTCCAAACAAGAGCCTCGGGCGAGTGCCGTCTGGGAATCGCTTTCGGAGACACGTTGTGCGACGTGGCTGAGCTCGCTCGCGCAGTGAAAGCCGCCGGAGGTCAATCTGCGAACTGGCTGCTGAATGTTTCCGATAGCGCGAGCGTGATTAACCGGGGCGAGACAGCGCTTAAGGAAATCGATGCGCTTCTAACTAACACCGAAGCGCGTCACGCGCGCGCCGCTGCCACGGCATTCGCATTTGATGCCGTCGAATTTCTTCCCCCAGTGTTCCCGAGCAAGATTCTTGCTATCGGACGCAACTACGTTGACCATGCCATCGAAGGTGGGGCCGCACCGCCCAAGGCGCCGCTGATCTTCAACAAGCTGACCAGCTCTCTAAATGCCCATAACCATCCGATCATCCTGCCGACGATCAGCAGTCAGGTGGACTACGAAGCGGAGCTGGCCGTCGTGATAGGCCGTCGAACAAAGCAGGTCACTGAGGCGGACGCGCTGGATCATGTGTTTGGCTACAGCTTGATCAATGACGTCAGCGCGCGCGACCTTCAATACGGCGATGGGCAATGGACCCGTGGCAAAGGTCTGGACACCTTCGCGCCGCTGGGACCGTTCATTACTACGCGCGATGAAATTCCGGACGTTCAGGCGCTGAAGATCGAGGGTCGCTTAAATGGTGAAGTCATGCAGTCATCAAACACCGAGAAGATGATCTTCACGGTGGCGTATCTCGTCTCGTATATCTCGCAGGGAATCACACTCGAGCCCGGCGACGTAATTGCGACCGGCACACCGGATGGCGTGGGAATCTTTCGCAAGCCGCCGGTCCTATTAAAAGCCGGAGATGTTTTCGAAGTGAGCATCGAAAAACTTGGCACCCTCAGTAATCCGGTAGAGGGTTAAGAGTGTGTTGCTGATTCTCCGAGGCATTAGCCCGACTGTTAGGGAGGGCTCCGAGGCGCATTAATGAAGCCCTCCCTGACGGTCGGGCTAGTGCCCCGCATCTGATCGATAAACGCTGGCGTCTCCAAATTCATTCAACGGTTGTGAGAAATAAAGACGCAAACAATCTTGACCGCGAAGACAGGCCTCCTCCGCCGGACATCAGTTCGATGGGATTGGTGGAACTGCTCGGTCTTTGGCGCTCGAGAGCCGCTGAACTGTGGCGAACTCGATCTGACCTTTATGTCTCGACCGCAGATCAGATGCTAAGACTAGGTGAGCCCCTAATGGCTTACGATATTCTGGTTGAGGCGCTGAAAGAATGGCCGGTAGATCATCGTTTAAGACAACTACAAGCGTTGGCGCTTCTTCGTTCAGGCGCGCCAGACAAAGCCGAGGTGATTCTCCTGGAACTTGAGCAGGAAGATAACCTGGATGAAGAGACGCTGGGACTTGTCGCGCGCATTCACAAAGACCGCTGGGAGAATGAAAAAACAAATCTTGACGTCGCCGCGCAAGAGCTCTCCTTAGCTCACGACTATTACCGAAAGGCTTACGATTTGGCCGGTGGTTACTGGAGTGGGATCAATGCGGCAACCACGGCCCTGCTCTCCGGGCAAAGAGAAGATGCTCTTACACTTGCGCGAAAGGTTCGCGAATCGTGCGCTCGAGAAATTGACCGAACCGATACTCACGGAACCCAGGAATACTGGCTGCTCGCCACCTTGGCGGAAGCATCGTTGATCCTGGAAGACTGGCATGAAGCAGAGTCGCTGTATCGGCGCGCGGTCGCCATGGACCGAGGCAAGCTCGGTGACCTTGCTTCCACCCGGCATAACGCGTCGTTGATTCTGAATCATTTTGGCAAAGCGGAAACCAGCATTGAAGAGATTTTACGGATTCCACCAGTAGTAGTCTTCTCAGGTCATATGATCGATGGTCCTGATCGTGTCTCGCCGCGATTTCCGCCAGAGCTGGAAAACTTAGTGCGACAGGCAATTCGGGAGCGCCTAAAACAATTAGATCCCGGCTCCGGATTCGCTTCGGCAGCGAACGGATCGGACATTCTGTTTCTGGAGACACTGCTGGAAATCGGCGCCAAGGTTCACGTAGTTTTGCCTTACAACAAAGAGCAGTTTCTCAGCGACAGCGTTGAGGTTATACCCAGTGGCGATTGGAAAGCACGCTATGAAGACATTCTGGAAAAAGCAACTGAGGCCCTCACGGCCTCAGACTTAAGAATGGAGGGCGGGGGAATCTCGAACGAATATGCGAACCTGATGTTATATGGATTGGGGGCTACTCGGGCGCGCCAATTGGGGACCGAACTGATTCCAATGGCCGTTTGGGATGGACGTGAAGGAAAGTTGGGCGGTACCGCCGGAAACGTCTTACGTTGGCGCAACGATGGCCTGCGGGTCGAAGTAATAGATCTGCAGGAAATTCTGGAAGCTGCTGGATTGAATAATCTGAAAGAGATTCGCGCCGTTAGCCGGGACGATGTTAAGTCGCCCGTTCCGAGTCTTGTGCCGGAGATTAAGTCCTTGCTTTTCGCTGACGCGCTGCATTTCAGCAGGCTGAACGAAGACCAGATCCCGCTTTTCCTGAATCAATTTTTGGGAACTATTGCTCAACTTTTGAAGCGAACCGCTTACCAACCCGTGATGAAAAATACCTGGGGCGATGGTCTCTTCATGGTCTTTCGGGATATTGAGGCAGCGGGCGGATTTGCTCTCGAATTATGTGACGCGATCAATCAAACGAATTGGGAAGAGAAGTCATTGCCCGCAGATCTGAACTTAAGGATGGCCCTGCATGCGGGTCCGGTGTTTGAGTGTATTGATCCTATTACTGAAAAACAGAACTTCTTTGGCACGCATGTAAGTCGCGCGGCCAGGATCGAACCCATCACACCGCCCGGTCAGGTATACGCGAGCCAGGGCTTCGCGGCGCTGGCGGCAGCGCAGGGAACGCAAGCCTTTGTCTGCGATTACGTCGGGCAGGTGCCACAGGCCAAGGGTTATGGTACCTTCCCGACTTATCACGTTCATCGTCGCGGCTGATGACGTCCCGGCATGGTTATATTGAGAAGAGGGCACTTTCGGAACACGCCAAACAGTACAGTCGCATGAGTATGATCTTTCCCAATGCCCATCTGGTAGTTCAACCGGAGGCGGTGCTGTTACCTGTAGGCCGCGAAACTCAAGAGCAAGCGCCGGCACCAAAGTTTTGGGGACTTGTCTCAGTGAGGCTGAAGATTACGGCACCTCTACCATATGAACTTCGGCGACTCTTCCATGAGGCTCCAGGCCGAGTCTGATCTGCGCCCCTTGCTTGAGCACTACAGCCTGGCCGGGTGGAACCCTGTTGCCGCTCGGCGAGGTCAGTGAAGCGAGATTCTGATTAACCAGGATCCACTGTCCCTGATAGAACTGACAGTATGCTTGCGGTGTTCGATCCGCCTCTTCACCAGAAAAAACATTATCGAAAACATGCCACTTAAAGAGGTATATTCCATCGTAGACAACCACCTGAGCATCCAGTAGCCACTGGCCCGGACGTTCTTCTTTGCGCAGCCTCAAAATCGGAATTGGGCCTCGTGCTTTTGTTTCGCAGAATGGACACTGAACCTTCGCCTGATCGTGCAGAACAAACCATTTATGCGAGCAGGAAGGATTACGACAGGGATGTATTAAGTCCCAGGTCTTGACCAGGCCTCGTTCCCACTCATGTGCTGAGGGCCGATCGTTGGGAGAATGCAGTCCTTTGGCGAAGGCACTGAGGAACAGCTCAGACAGATGCGGGCCCAACACAGAAAAAGGAATCTTCAGGTCCTTGGGCCGATTAGAACTATCATTCGGATCTTCGACGAACAAAGCTTTCGCGCCCATGCTCAAGTGCTCATCTTCCTCGGGTGACAGCTTAGAGTTCACTTTCGGACCTTTAAACGGATGTCTGGACAACAGGTATTCGTAAATCAAAACCGGTAGCGCGTGCAGGTCGGTTCTGGTGCTGGGAAAAATCCGATTAGGATCTCTGAGATCCAATTGTATGGTTGAGAGCACCTCAGGAGCGACATAGCCTGGCGTCCCGGCTACATCAGGGGGGAACAGGTTCGGGACCACCAGCGAGTCGATATTGATCACGATGCTTTGGCCGTTTGAAGGATCGATCAGAATGTTGCGACACGACAGATCAGAGTGGGCAAGTCCGACGGAATGTAATCGTCGCACGGCACGGGTCATCAGAATGCACAGCTTGAAATAGTTAATCCAAGTGCCGCGCTCTTCCTCGGGTAGCATGCCGCGCAAGCGCGTGCTGGTAAACCATCTGCCCTCTTTTTCCAAACCCTTGAAGGGCCCTTTATCAAAGAAGTAGTTCGGCGGATAAGTTGGCGCCACAATGCCGATGTCGGGCTGCACTACGATGCCCGTCGGCCAGCAGAACAATCTCTTGAAGTATTCCGCCGAGGTTTTGGTAACCCCGCGGGCTCCACCTTTCGCTTCGGGAAGTGTGGGATTATATCTTCCCAGGATCAAATCCAAACGGGCCAGACGCTGAGGATCCTGACCGGCTGAGTGGTCATGAAAGAATTGTACTACATAGGATCGGTCCGGGCTGAAATAGGTTTTCTTCATACCGCCGGCCGGAGGATCGCTCGTCAGGACAAACTCGACCGTGCGCCTATCCTTAAGAGTGGCCTTCACCACACTCATCACGCCACCTCCCGATCGAGAAGAATATTGAACCTCGGGCGGAAATGAACCTGACACCGGGGCTGGTGGCGGCGGGGGTGCGGCCATCGGAGCGGGTGGCGGCGCTGTAGCCATCGAAGGCAGTGGCGGCGGGGCCGCGGCGATTGGTGCCGGGGGCGGCGGGAAGTCGTCCAATGGAAACTGCGGCGTTGCCGGAGGGCGCGGTAGTTGCAGCGGGAATTCGTCTCTAGCGTCTTGCCGCGGAGTTGTAGCCAGCGTAGATAGTGGCGGTAGAGGTGAGGCCGGGATCGGAGCGGCGTATTCATCAGAATAGTTTCCGCTGCTGCCTATTTCCGCGGGCGAATCTTCAAGGATCGATGCTGGCGGAGGCGGAGGGAACTCAATCGTATTGCTATACCGGCCCTCTCCCGAAGCCGGCCTGCTGCGGGTAGTTTCCGGCGCCGCGGCCATCGGCATTCCTTCCTCAGTTGGCCACTCAGCTCTTCGAGAATAATCACCGCCATGAATCCGCTGGAAATGCAGTCGCATCAGTTCTTCGGGCGGAAGTTTCTGATCGGGTCTGGCAGGCAGCGGCTCTTCCCAGTAAGTAGGCCGAATGAAGTTTGGCCGCCGAAGTGACAGCGCGTATTCCCACTCCTGCCTGACAAACGGTGAGTTCATCGAGTTGCTCGACCAGAAAAGTTGAAAGATGTCTGCCTTAACGATCATCTCTTCCAACTTTTCGCTCCACGCTTCACCGGCGCGCAAATACGTCACGTCGCGCAGGTATCGATCACCTAAAGCCTCCACAAAGCGCTCGAACTGTTCGACGACTTCAATATCGCGATGCGAATAGGAAGCAAAGATTTTCCGGTAAGGGCGAGCATGTGTTTCCTCCAGAGCTTTTCTTTGCTGAGTCGGCGTCTGATGGCTATCAACTCGGATGCTCAGCGGAATATCCGCCAGCAGGATCTTGTCTAGAAAAACGGAGAGACGTCCTTTCAAAACGCGCCCATCGTGACTCCGTTCAGCGCGCAAGCGAAAGTCCTCGCGATGCACTGACTCTTCCCAGGTGAAACTGCGACTGGAAGGATTGAACTCGATGCCCGGCATCGTCGGCACAAAGGTAATCGTGCCCTCGCGGGGAACGGCCTGCAGCGTGTCCTGCATCAAATTCTGATAATCAGCAGCCTGCTCGCCCAAGATACGCTGGGCCTGCTGGCGCACTTCGGCCACCGGATCCGGCTCGTCTTCAGTGGCGTCTTCGCGCTTTTCCGACAGATGCGCGAACGCCAGCAGCGAATACCATTTTTGCGGAACCATAGCTTTCGGCCGATAGACTGTGAATTGAACGTTCTCGTCCAGATAAAGAGGCGTGTCCGGCCCGGTTGCGTAATCCGCCGGCAATTGCCCGGTGACTGGAGCGGGAGGTTCAAACTCCTGGGTCGGTGGAGGCGGCAGGAACATTAATGAATCGACTGGCGGAAGTTGGAGTTCCTTAGTGATCGCTTCATTTTCAGCCGAGGCCGACAGTGTCGGCTCCGTTGAGACTGTTCGTTCCTCGTCGGATGCGTCAATTGAGACTTCCGCCAGGTATTCGCTGACCATCGCACCCGTGCCAATGGGAGCTATGATTCGAATCCTCTGGACTAGACCTTCGTCTTCCAAAACCGAAACTAACTTAGGCGTGGCGGCTTGCGGATCGACATTCGATTGCGGCGGACCTTCCGAAAACGAAGCCGTCGTAAGCAGTCGCCCACCCAAAGCTTCCATGATGAAACTCCAGTCTCTGAGAGACGGGCGCGCCTCGGGTGAGCGCGATAGCGCACGAGTAACGAAGTCGCTTATTTCCGCCGGAAGATCGGGGCGCATTTTTTGAAGCGTAGGGAAAGCGGCGGACGTTACTTGCCGCACTGCGCCCTCAATGTCGGGCGCGTTGATTAGTCTTTCGCCAGTGAGGAGTTCAAACAGCAAACATGCCAACGAGTAGGAATCGGACTCCGGAGTCGGGGGCCGATAGACGAAGTCTTTCGGGGTAGTAAAGCAAAGCAGTGCTTCAGGTGCTGAGTATGCCAAGGATCCCATGTAGCTGGTTTCAGAATTCTTGAACGCTTCGGTCGGCGTTGGAGGCATCATCCCGAAGTGAAGCTCGCCGTCAACTGATTCAGTGGTGCGTGCTGATTCATACCAGGCCGAGAAATTCAGACCCCGAAACTGAGCTTGGTGCAAATATGACAGGGCCTCTGAGACTGAGAGCAAGACTGAGGCAATCGTTACCAGTTCGTTTCGATTGGCCGTAACGCTGCGGTCGTAGAGCCAGCGCCACTTACGCGGGTGAGCCTGACGAACCAGGACCCATCGATCCTGATCATCGACGCAAACATCGAAGACCCGCAGCAGGGTTGGATGTTGTAGATTCACAACCTGACAGGCATAAACCTTTGGCCAATCCGGGTCGATTATGTATGACTTGTCGGTTCCAAACTGTAGCTCCGCCAACATAGTTTCAGTTCCTTCTGCTCGCCTCGCGGAAAACCGTTAGTAGGAAATCGGCTTCGTGGTCGCGAGCGGGAGATCGCTCTACTAACTCGCGGGCGGATCGCAATTGTCACGAGAAAGCATGGGTCATTACGCTTACAAATCCGTCTTGAAATATTTCATCGTCAGCATGACGCCCAGGAATCTGTCGGCGATGATTCGAGGTGGGCGAGTATATCAGCGAGGGACAGCCACCGAAAGCTTGTTTAGATCACTGTTTGGGTTGGGAGAAATTTGCTGGAGACCATTAGTTGGCATTTCCGTAACGATCACATCCATCGCCCGAAACCCTCCGCCCTCGGGCAACTCGAACGAGACGTCGAGATAACCGCTCTGGCTTTCTACCACGTCTGAAACTATTTCAGTCAGTTGAGATGGTTTAATGACGCCTCTTGAAACCATGCCTCTCGATGAATCAGCCATAGACCAAACGACCAGGCCTCTGGCGACACTGATCTTGGCGTACATTACATAGCGACCACCCGGCCGCACCATGACTCGCTGCGAGAGCTTTCCGCCCGGCTGAGCTCCCATTCCCTGACCTCCCATCGTGGTCAAGGCTTCGACTGGGCCACTAACTGACCAACCTGTGGCGACGGGTCCGGATTTTTCTGTGAGATTGAACGAGCCGTTAGTGACCAGATTTGTGCCGGCAAAAATTCCCAACTCCTGGGCCCGCCAGTGCTCGTAAGCGCATACTTCGACCGGACCGCTCGAAGACCGAACTCGAATCCCTCGGTTCTGATCTCTTCTGTCCCTGATGAAAAGAACGTTGCCGATAAGCTGCGCGAAAATACCGGGCACAACTTCTCCCCGCCGTTCGACGATTGTGTTGCCGTTGGTGTCGAGACCTTCGATGACAGCGTGGTCGTCGGTTTGTAGCCAGAACCGATCGTGCATATTCAGGGGCTCGAGCCGGGTATCAACGTAATAGACCAATGGTCCGCCGGGCTTGTACTCGTAGGATATGTGGCGAAAGAAAAGGCGCGGATCAACGTAGTAGTTTCGCACCAGCGATTCTGCCGATGAATTCTGGGATGCCAATTTTATCTCGCGACCCTCCATCAATGCTTCGTGCAGTTGCAGTGCGCTCGCAGGTTTGCCATCGATTTCCCAGTGGCAGTCGAAAGTCGAGTCCTGATAGATCCAGCCGCCCATTTGCGGCACCCAAATTTCTGCCCCGGCATGAGTATCGCTGCCAAAAGTTCCGTCGCGCACCATCAGACTCAAACCGACCGGCCGAGCCACAACTCCCGCAGCTTCGCACAGGGCCACGTAAATTTCAGCCAGGTTGCCGCAGAGCACGGGTCTTCCCTGACGCATCTCCTGGTAGGCTTCGCGGGGAACCCTTGTCGACAGACCCGGCAGGGCCATCTGGTAATGGGCGTTTACCAGCCAGTTTCTGATTCGGATTGCCCGCTGCCAGGCAGAATCAGAAGGAGAAAATACTCCGGTTAATTCGTGGCGAAAAAATTTCAGATCCTCAGGACTTAGACCTAGCCGTGCAACGATCTGTTTTCGAGACGCTGGCAGACCGGTCACGGCATTTCCGTGACGTTCGACTACAAAGCGCGCGAGCTCGCTTGGCTGTAATCTGGGATCAGTAATCGTGATCGTCGTCGAGCCTTCCGGTAAAGCAACGCTAAAGTCCGTAGGAGGCACGGTCACAGCCTGGGGTGGAGGTTTGGTCCGGACTACCAGGGCCACGGCAAAGCCGGCAATAAACGCAACGAGAAACATGACGACAAAAATCAAGAAAAGGGTGCGCGTGCGGAGGGTTGAAAAGACTCTGATGAGTCGAGTCATTGGAGAGCTCTCCCTCAATGCTCCTGCACCGGAAGCAACGGTTTACAAACTGCGGCTGAGAACACTGGCATCTGAGGCATGGATGCCGTGAAAGAACGGTGTACCAATAGGTTCGATCTCCATCGCCGTCTGGGGTTAATTGCGCAGGAACTATTGGCAATTGGGTTGTCTCTAGTTCAGACGCCGGGCTGAAGGTTTCAGTTACAAGTTTCACGGCGATTGGCAATGAAAGGGGGCGAGTCAGTTAACTGTGGGGAAAATCGGGGCATGCGAGGCAAAAGCGGTACTGGCAGCGGCGAGAACGCTCTTGTCTTAGCTTCCGTCGATATCGTATAGTCAAAGACAAGGAAGTTCCTTCTCAGTCTCTGGCACTTCCTGATAGTCGACGGCAAGCAGGCCGTCCGCCCCTCGGTAAAGTCCTCTCTGCTAATTGTGACAATCTGAACGCAAGTCCGGTCGTGGCCTTTCTCTGAGTTGGACCTGCTCCGTCCTTAACAATCCCACGCGCGGCCAGAAAAGTCTCTCGAAGATGGATAACAAACCGCCAGTGTCGGTCACCAAATTGGAGAACCGTTCGTCTGTCCTGACGTCCGGCGATGTCCTACAGGGCCGTTACCGTATTGTCCAACGGTTGGGCAGCGGAGGCATGGGGGCAGTGTATGAAGCAGTTGACGAGCGGCTGGACACAACGGTGGCGCTGAAGGAAACCTTTTCACTGGATAGCCGGCTACGTCGACAGTTTGAGCAGGAAGCCCGTCTCCTGGCAGGGCTACATCATTCGGCGTTGCCCCGGGTCAGCGACTACTTCACCGAAGGCGACCGCGCGTTCCTGGTCATGCAATATATTTCGGGGGCCGACCTGGCCGAGATCATCGCCACCCAGCCAGGACCATTTCCACTAAATCAGGTGATCGCCTGGGCGGATCAATTGCTGGATGCGCTCGTCTATCTGCACACCCGCGACCGCCAGATCATTCATCGCGATATCAAGCCGCACAATCTAAAGGTGACTGCAAACGGTCAAATCGCTCTGCTCGATTTTGGACTGGCGAAAGCCGAAAGTGCGGACGCCTCGGCGGTAACATCATCCACCAGCATCTTTGGTTATACGCGGCGCTACTCGCCGCTGGAACAGATCCATGATCAAGGGACTTCGCCGCGGAGTGACATCTATGCGTTGGGGGCCACGCTTTACCATCTGCTTACGGGCGTTAAGCCGCCGGACGCGCTGGCGCGCGCAGCCGCGGTCGCGAAGTCGAAGACTGATCTACTCAAGCCTGCCCACGAGGTTCATCCCGCGGTTGGCTCTGAGATAGCTGTTATCCTCGGTCGCGCGATGGCCCTGGAGCCCGAGGGCCGGTTCCAGAGCGCGAGCGATTTTCGGGAAGCCCTTCGCCGCGTGGGTCGCAAAGAGAATAGCCAGCGAAAAGAAACAGCGATTACTTCGGGGCGTAAGTCCACAAATGACTGCACAGTTAACACGACCGTAGTCGGAACAGGGCGCGTCGCAGAAGTCGACCCCTTTGATAGCTATTCGATCCTCAAACCTCACGACGACCTCTGGTTGATTCCCAAGCCGACCCGTGCCCCGGCGGTGTTGGTAGCGATATTACTCATTCTGCTTGCCGGCGGCTTTGTTACCTTTTATGGTCTTAACCACTGGGACGAGAGTGCCGGCGAAGTCGTGGATTATGCCAAAGCGAATCCAAAAAAAGACTCGAGCGGAACCAATACCGTGCGCACGAATAAGCCTGACGCTGCTCACCTAAAACCATCGAGTGCGAGGAATGGCTCGACAGATGCTACTGGCGAAGCCGCTAGAAAAAACAACGGCCAAAAGCGCCGTACTCTTCGTGCGACTGCCGCACCTTCAAAGGTGCCGGCCCTCACGCCGCCACCGGTCTCTCTTCTTCCATAGTCACAGCCTTAGTCACAGCCGAAACATAATAAGACTATCTGGGCTGGGTGAAGAAAACCTACACACCCTCCATGCTAAACTGTGTGCGCAGCTCCGGATATACGACTGTCTAAATGGATTCAAGGTGTAGCGCCATAACTGAATCGTTGCGCGAAGCCCGCGAACGCACCCGTGCGCTGGTCGATGATCTGAATCAAGATCAGATGATTGGTGCGCGGCTGGATATCGTTAATCCATTGCTCTGGGAAATCGGCCACGTCGCCTGGTTTCAGGAGTATTGGGTGCTACGTCATCTGCATGGCCGGAAGCCGATAATGGCCAATGGTGACGCGCTCTATGACTCGGCAAAGGTCGCGCACGAAACTCGCTGGGACCTGACGCTGCCGTCAAAGTCCGAAACGTTTGTCTATATGCAGAATGTTCTGGACGAAGTCATGAACCTTTGCGAATCTGAAAAGGACTCAAGGCGATTTGAAGAGGCCATGTATTTTCTTTCACTGGTTCTGCTGCACGAAGACATGCACGACGAGGCGATTGCCTGTACACGGCAGACCCTGGGTTACTCGAAGCCTAAGTTTGCCGATGACAGAGAGATGAAACCTTCACCAGAACTAACCAATCAGATTAAGGACGAGCCATCGCCGGAGACATTAGGCGACACTATGATTCCCGGGGGCCGTTTTCTGCTCGGCAGCGCGCCCGATCGTCCGTTTGTTTTCGATAACGAGATGGGCGCGCACGAAGTTGAAGTAGAGCCCTTTGCGATTTCGCGCACGGCTATGACCAATGGCGAGTTCGCTGCGTTCGTCGAGGATCGTGGCTATGAACGGCGTGAACTTTGGATCAAAGAAGGCTGGCGCTGGCGGCAACGCGTAAGCGCGCAGCATCCGGTTTATTGGCTGCGCGACGGAAGCAAATGGTTTTGCCGCGAATTCGACGAGGTGGTTTCGCTGAACGAACGTCAACCGGTGCTGCATGTGAACTGGTACGAAGCCGACGCTTACTGTCGCTGGGCCGGTCGTCGCTTGCCCTCGGAAGCAGAATGGGAAATAGCCGCCGGCGCCGAGCCGACCACCGACGACCAAAGCATCACGAAACAGAAGCGAAGGTTCCCCTGGGGTGATGAGACCCCGACACCTGCATGCGCAAATCTCGATTGGCGAGCGATGGGTTGCGTCGACGTTAGACTATTGCCGGCAGGCGACAGCGCGTTCGGCTGCCGGCAGATGATCGGGAACGTTTGGGAATGGACCGCGAGTGACTTTGGCGCTTATCCGGGATTCGTGCCTGGACCATACAAAGAATATTCGGCGCCCTGGTTTGGCGATCACAAAGTTCTTCGCGGCGGTTGCTGGGCGACCCGATCGCGTCTGATTCACAACGCCTATCGAAACTTCTACCCGCCTGATCGCCGCGACGTCTGGGCGGGCTTCCGCACCTGCGCGTTGTAACCCACTTAGAGGGTAGCCCTCTCGCATGGTCGGGCTTCTGACACTAAGCCGCTTGATACCGAAGCATGAGGATTGGAATCATTACCCCCGCGCCGCCGGGCTCAAATTACGGCAATCGCGTAACCGCGGTTCGCTGGGCTAAAATTCTCAGAAAGCTCGGTCATCAGGTTTCGATTGCCGAGAAATATGACCAACAGCCTTTCGGTCTTCTGATCGCGTTGCATGCCCGACGCAGCAGTCCATCTATTACTCGTTGGCGTAGAAAGAATCCGGACGCGCCGCTGGTCGTCGCGCTCACCGGCACGGATTTGTATCGCGACATTCAAACCAAGATTCGAGCAAAGGAATCGCTGAAGCTTGCGGACAGAATAGTACTGCTGCAACCACGGGCCTTAAAAGAACTGACGTTGTCTCTGCGAAAGAAGACGCGAGTGATTTATCAATCAGTAGAAGCGAAGTCGGTGCGGACCAACCGGCGGGCGCCTCGCCGGGTTTTTGATGTCTGTGTAATTGGCCACCTGCGACCGGTAAAGGATCCTTTTCGCGCGGCCCTCGCGTCGCGATTGTTGCCGGCGACATCACAAATACGCATCCTGCAGATTGGTCGGGCAATGACGAAGCAAATGGTAGAAAAGGCGCGTGGCGAAATGAAATTCAATCCACGCTATCGTTGGCTGGGCGAGGTGTCGCGGGCGCGTGCGCTGCGTGTGTTGGCCAATAGCGATCTCTGTGTAATCCCTTCCCGGATTGAAGGTGGCGCTAACGTCTTGTCAGAAGCGATCGTCGCCGCAGTTCCCGTCCTGGCTTCACGCATTGATGGCAACATCGGCATTCTGGGCCCAGACTGTCCCGGTCTCTTTGGTGTGGGTGACACTCGTGAACTGGCGCGGCTAATGAAGCGAGCAGAAAGTGATCCGAAGTTTCTCTCTCGGTTGAAAACTCGTGCTAAGAAATTAGCGCCGCTGTTCGATCCGGCGAGAGAAGTACGCGCGTGGGCCGATCTGCTTGATGAGTTGTATTAGTGATCAAGATCAACCGATCGGAAGTCAGCTTCAAGTCCGGCCGATCTCATTAGCACCTCGCTTCAGCAAGGTGCTAACGAGTAAACGAATAATGCTGCAACCGTTTGAACGGTTTTAGCGAGGAAGCCGTTGAAACGGCTCGAATGATCTTTGGTTGACATTGGTCACCTCGCTAAAGCGGTGCTAATGAGATCGCAGACTGGATCGACTACCAGGACTTAGACGCGAACCTCTCACATGAAATTAGGCGTATGCAGATCCGAAATCGTCTCTGCCTGCTCGAGAGTGAATCCTGCGTGTCCCAGTCTTCTCACGCGGCTGGTGTGCATGGTTTCGAGTAGTTCACGATACGCTTCATGACCGCGCGCCACGGCTTTCGGTTCCGTGCTGCCGGCCGCGAGGATCGTCAACGCATCCTGTAGCGGCGCCGGCACGCCACCCACTCCGTGCAGCGCCGCCGCCCTGCGGCGCACCGCGGCTTCCAGGCGACCGTACAGGCTCGGATCGTTTGTCAGCCCGTAACGCACGTGCGCCAAACCAAAATGAACGTGGCGCGATTCGTCGTTTTTGGCGCGCCGCACGAGTTCGGCTGTTGCTTCATCCGGCGCAAAGCGCTCAATGAAACTCAAAAGATCCAAAAAGGTTCCTTCGCCCAACACTGAAAGCAAAAACGCGGCTTCGGTGAAATCCTCTGTTTGCATTAATGACAGAAGCGACCGCGAAGTAGTAACTGAAGAAATGCCCAGGCCCACGCCACACAAACGCGCGCGCTTGAGAAAGACATCGATGTGACGCGCTTCATCGGCGAGTTGCGTGGCCAGGAACATCGCCACCTCCGCGTAAGCCGGATGGATGCGCGGAATGAAGCGCGCCGGCACGTACAGCGCCGACAATTCATTCTCGGCAAGAAAAGTCATGACTTGCGCGAGTGCGCTGGCCAAAGGGAAGGGAAGTGTCTTCGCCTTCTCCCAGGGGATGTCGCGCGTGGCGTCCCACTGTGCGCTTACTGCCTGATCATAAAGCCTGGCAACTTCAGGTGGCGCAACATGCTCGCGCTGATTCAAGGTGAAAGGATAAGCCGGACCACCTGGTTCGACGCGCGCGCCGCGGGGAGCGAAACCTGTAGACGGATCGGCGGTCAAAGGCAAAGGCGAAATGTCGAGCACACTTGAGGCAGTCTGCTCTCCTTCACTCGGCTTTAGCTTTCCTTCGTCCGGCGGCGCTTGCTTTGAAACTGAAAACACGCCGCGGGCAATCATGTGACGATCGATGTCCCCGGGGATTGCCTCAACGCCGAGATACTCATGCCGTTCAGCCCGACACCAGGAGGGTAGGTCTTCGCGTACACTCGCCGCGCGCGACAGGACGGCCAGAATTCCTCCGCCCTCCAAATCGTTCAGCGCGGGTCGTAATAGCGAGAGCAAGCCGCCGCCGAGTGGCAGGTCGCCGCAATCCAGGGCCATGACTGCAATCTCGGCACTCATTCGCGGCCCTGTTGCTGCAAGGCTTCTTGCAGACTTTGATAGCCAGTCTCACGCGGTGGTAACCATTCGCGCAGGCCTTCCAGTTCAAGCAATCTGCGCTGTTGCGGGTTTTCCCATTTCATCGCGAACAATGCGCGCTTGAACGCTTCCGTCTTCTCTGGCGCCAGAGATGGATGCGCGTCAAACATACAATGGTCGAAGCCGGGCGTCGTCCACAGCACTTCAACTTTACCCGAATCGACGTGACCGGCGGACTGTTCGTTTACCCAGATCAGATCGCCGACGGTCCCGGCGTCGGCGCGACCTTCATGCAAGGCCTTGAGCACGTCGATCTCGCTGGTTCCCGTGTCGCCGTGTTTGCCTAGATCCGTGTCGAAGGCCAGCAATTTGGTCTGACTGACATCGACACCTTCTTTGGCGATGAAGTAGAGAGGCAGGATGCGAGCCTGAGTCGAATCGGCGCTACCGACCGCCAGAGTTTTTCCGGCCAGGTCTTTCAGCGACTTGATGCCAGCGTCGCGCCGAACAACGACCTTGGCGTGAAAGTCCCGGTCGGTGTCCCGCATTCCCAACGAAAGCGATTCGCCTCGCGTTCGTTGCCGCACGTGCACATGGGCCAGCGGCGTATTCCAGGCAATATCGATGTGACCCTTGAGCAGTTCTTCAACCTGTCGCTCATAGTTTGAGAAGAGCGCGAAATCCATCGGTACGCCTTGTTCCTGAAAATGTTCGCGAATTCCTTCCCAGATCGTCAGGACTTTGGGATCGTAGGCAACCGCGCCCAGTAGAATTGTTTCGTCGTTACTCATTTGTTATCAGAACAGCGGCAAGCCGGTCAGCGCTTTGCCGATGAAATCATTCAAGTGATCTACAGTTGGGGCCATGACCCATCCGGCGCGCGCGTCGCGAAACAGACGCTCAACTCCGAGATCTTTCGAGAATGCCGCGCCGCCACAGGCCTTCATCGCCAGATCGGTAACGTCAACCGCGGCCTGCAAAGCGGCCAGTCTGCTTTGCAAAACGAACAGCGGAGTTACCTCGCTGGGACTCTCGATTTGATTAAGCGTCTGTCCCAGAAGACTACGAGATTGTTCAGTGCGCACGCTCATCTCGGCCAGTCTTGCCCGCAGGTTCGGCAGGTCGCGCAATTTCGTACCATCATGCTCAAATCCAGTCGTGGTTAGATGTTCGGTCGTGCGTTGCAGGGCCGCGCGGCAAATTCCATTGGCCATTGCCGCGGTTCCGATCGCAAACCAGGGGAGTGCGACCTCCAGAATCACCTTTGGTCCCTCGCCGAGAGGTGAGATGAGATCGTCTTTCTCGATCGTGACTTGCTCGAACGATACCGGCGCGGAATCGTTTCCGCGCAGACCCAATCCATTGAAAGCCGACGTGATGCTGATTCCATTCGCCTTTGCACGCACCAGGTAGACAGTCGACTCGAGCGGCGAAACTGCATTTGGCTTTTGTGCGGTGGAGACGTACGAGTCTGCGTGGCCGGCCGCCGTCACCCACGACTTTGAAGCCGAGGTCACATAGTGTCCGTCTGTTTCTTCCAGTTTCGAAACCGGGGCCCAGAATTGCGAACGCGATCCACGTTCTGAAAACGCGAGCGTCGTTAAATGATGGCCGGCCGCGATCTCTTTCAGAATCGAATCGCGATGATGCAGCGTGGATGAGTTGGCGATTGCCTGTGACGCGGCGACGTGCATTACATAGATCATCGCCGTCGAAGCGCAGGCGCCGGCGAGTTCTTCGACCACTCCGGCAAAGGCCCGCATGTCTTCGCCCTTCCCCCCGACGGCTTTCGGCAGGCACAGACCATACAGACCCGCGCCGGCCAGGGCCTTCATGCTTTCATCGGGAAACCTTCCTTCCGAATCCACTTCGGCAGCATTGGGCTGGGAAACGTTGGCAGCAATTTTTGAAGCGGTCGAGACGTACGCGCGCGCGCTGTCGGACAAACCGTAAACGTGAACCATTAAGATTTTCCTTTGCGTGAATTAGATTGAGAAGTTAATCATCCGTCCGGAAGCGGGTCAAGTGTAGAGAGCAGTTTCGTAACGCCAAGCGGTCAGCTAGCATTCATCCTGGCTCTAAGAAGTATGGTCCTCGGAATGCACTGGTGGCGATAACCAATAGGTCCGTCGCGAAAGCTGGATCTGCTCCTTGCGTGACTTACAAAGGCTCTGCTAAACTTCGGCTTCGTAATTAATACGACGGACGAGCAAAATGCTCGGCTGGTTCGAACTTTTGATAGGATGCTCCGGAAGACCTTCGTCATGAATCGAACATTCACTCGGTTCACATTTTAATTGCCGAACTCCGTCAAATCGGGGCTCGCGGCGAAGGCGCTCCTATCGAATCCGATCAGTTGGTACTGGTAAATCGTGAATCGTAAATCGTGATGAGAAGGAGCGACAGCGCTTCCTTTGGTCTGACAGGTCCGCGCGCAATTGGCGGCTTTGCTGTCCGATGTGCGGAGGGCCTGTGCTGGCCCCGCAGGGGTTCAGGCTGAGTTTTTTGCAAGAGATGAGTGAGGTCAACGTACAACTTAACGACGGCGCGGCCGTACAGGTGCCCGGATCTACGACTGTGGCTGAAGCGTTGAAGAAGCTTGACCGCGACCTGGCCAAGCAGGCGCTTGCCGCTCGCGTCAACGGTCGCGAAGTCGATCTGGCTTACACCCTGGACGCCGAAGCGAACGGCGATGCCGTTAAGATCGAACCAGTTCTGCCACAAACTTTGGCAGGCCTGGACGTGCTGCGTCATTCGACGGCGCACCTGCTTGCTGCCGCCGTGCTCGACCTGTTTCCCGGAACGAAGCTGGGCATCGGCCCTGCGTTGCTGGAAGATCCGCGCTATGGATTTTTCTATGACGTGATCGCGCCCAGGCCGTTAACGGAAGCCGACCTGCCGGTAATCGAAAAGAAGATGCGCGACATCGCGAAGCGCAATATGCCTTATCGCCGTGACGAAATTAAGAAGGCGGAAGCCTTGCGCATCTTTGCCGAACGTGACGAGCCTTTGAAGTGCGAACTGATAGATGAAAAAGCGGGCGACGTCGTTAGCGTCTACTACATTGACGGTTCGCCTTTCATCGATTTCTGTCTGGGCCCGCACGTGCCGAACACAAATCGCCTGCGCGCGTTCAAGCTGTTATCGCTGGCCGGCGCTTACTGGAAGGGTGACGCGGAGCGTCCGCAGATGCAACGCATCTATGGCACTGCCTTCTTCACTCCGGAAGAACTGGACGCTTGGCTGAAGCAACGCGAAGAAGCCGAGAAGAGAGATCATCGCCGGCTGGGACGCGAACTCGATCTGTTTTCGATTCAGGAACAATACGGGCAGGGTCTCGTCTTTTGGCATCCGAAGGGCGGCATCGTACGCCAGCAGATGGAGGACTATCTGCGCGAAGAATTGGTCAAGCAGAACTACAGTTTTGTCTACACGCCGCATATCGCCAAACGCGAACTCTGGCAGTTGAGCGGTCACGAGCAGAACTACGGTGACGCGATGTTTGCGCCGACGACGCTGGAAGAGACCGAGTTTCGTCTCAAGCCGATGAATTGTCCGATGCACATCGGAATCTACAAGTCTCAGCAACGTTCCTACCGCGATCTGCCGCAGCGTTACGCTGAGATGGGCACCGTCTATCGGGCTGAACTTTCCGGCACGCTGCACGGTTTGTTGCGTGTGCGCGGGTTTACCGTTGATGACGCGCATCTGTTTTGCACGCCAAACCAGACCGCGACCGAGATTGACGCCTGCGTCGATTTCGCTTCCCGCGTGCTGAGGACGTTCGGCTTTGACAAGATCAAGTTTGAGTTGTCGGTGAAAGGGAATGACACCAGCAAGCTCTATCTCGGTAAAGAAGAAGATTGGCAGAAGACTGAAAAGGCGCTGGCGGCTGCCCTGGACGCTCGCGGCATTCCCTATCAGCGTATGGAAGGCGAAGCAGCATTTTACGGGCCGAAGATCGATTTTAAGATCGAAGACGCTATCGGCCGTTTGTGGCAACTGGGAACCGTGCAATGGGATTTCAACCTGCCCGAACGCTTTGAACTCGAATACATCGGCGAGGACAACAAGCCGCACCGCCCGGTGATGGTGCATCGGGCGCTGTTTGGATCAATCGAGCGCTTCTTCGGCGTGCTCATCGAACATTATGCCGGGGCCTTCCCGATGTGGCTGGCGCCGGTGCAAGTCGCGGTGTTGCCCATCACAGATCGAATCAACGAGTACGCCGGAAAGGTTGCGCAGGAACTGCGCGCGGGCGGCTTGCGCGTAGAAGTCAACGTGCGCAGCGACAAGATTGGCGCTAAGATTCGCGATGCGCAGTTACAGAAAATTCCATTCATGCTGGTGTTGGGCGACCGCGAGATGCAGGAAGGTAGAGTCGCGGTTCGCGAGAGATTGAAGGGCGATATCGGCGCGATGTCGCTGGATGAATTCAGAGAAGTGGCGCGGCGGTTAGTTGAGACGCGGGCGCTGACGAATACATAGTTTCGAGTTTCGAGTTTCGGGTTTCGAGTTCCGCTTGGCAACTAACTCGAAACTCCAAACTCGAAACTCGGAACTCCTTACTTAGGAGGTGCAGAAATAGCTACAGGTTTTCGAGGCCGCGGTCGTCCCGATCATCGGCGCGCGCCGGCCACGCGCATTAACGAACGCATACGCGTCCCGCAGGTGCGCGTAATTACTGAAGACGGGGAAGAATTCGGCGTCATGGACACGCGCGACGCCATTCGGGCGGCGCGAGAAAGAAGCATGGACCTGGTCGAGGTCGCACCGAATGCTGACCCACCGGTTTGCAAGATCATCGACTATGGCAAGTTTCAGTACCTCGCCAAGAAGAAAGCGAACGAGGCGAAGAAAAAGCAGGTTGTCATTACCGTCAAGGAAGTCAAGTTTCGCCCCGGCACCGACGAGCACGATTACAGTTATCGCATGAAGCATGCGCGCGAGTGGCTGACTGAAGGCGACAAAGTAAAGGCCACCATCTGGTTCCGCGGCCGCGAAATGACGCACCGGGAATTGGGCGCGCGGATTCTGGAAAAGCTCGAGAAGGACCTGGCGGACATCAGCGAAGTTGAGATGCGGCCCCGCATGGAGGGTAACCAGATGTTCACGATCTTTGGGCCGAAGAGACATAAGGGCGGTGCGAAGCCGGCTTCTTCAAACCAGAGTGGCGGGAGCAGCGGAACTCGGCCGGCGCCGGCATCATCAACACCGCCAGCGCCACCAGCGACGCCGGCGACATCAGCAGCGCCAGCGGCACCAACAGCATCGGCGCCGACAGCAGCGCCGGCAACGCCAGCGCCTCCGGAAGCCGCTACTGATGAGAATCGGCCCAGTTGAACTTGGTCGGGCCGGTCGCGTTTTGAGGCGTAGGATTTGAAATACAAGATCTGAGATTCGAAAGGGAGTAATCATGCCAAAACTAAAAACACACAAGGGGGCGCAGAAACGTTTTCGCCTGACTGCCACTGGCAAGATTAAGCGCGGCCATTCGCATGCGCGCCACATCTTGACCAAGAAGACTAACAAGCGAAAGCGCTTGCTGGATATTGACGGCCTGGTCGCTAAGGGCGACCAGAAGCGTGTCGAACGCATGCTGCCTTATGGGAGAGATTAAGTGAAATTGAGTCTTTAAGTCATTTGGTCATTGAATCAATGGATCAATAAGTCAATGATTAATTGTTGGAGGGAATCATGCCGAGAGCAAAACGTGGAAACAAGCGCCTGGAGCGGCGCAAGAAAATTCTAAAACTGGCAAAGGGTTATCGCGGTACCAAGTCAAAGCTGTACCGTTCAGCAAAGGAATCGGTTGAGCGCGGATTGAACTTTGCCTATACCGGACGCAAATTGAAGAAGCGAGATTTTCGCTCGCTTTGGATTGTCCGCATTGGCGCCGGCGCGCGACTTAACGGTCTGAACTATTCACAGTTCATGCATGGATTGAAACTCGCCGGGATTGAACTCGATAGGAAGATCCTGGCGGATTTGGCGGCCAAACAGCCGGACGCTTTTGCCGAGCTGGCGTCGCAAGCTAAGACATCTTTGGAGAACAAGCCGCAGGCGCGCGCGGCTGCATAGAATGCTTTACCAGATATGACGATCAGGGGCAGGGCCTTGTCCCTGCCCGTTTTTTTAATCAGAGAAGACTGTGTCGGAACAGAACCCGAAGTTAGAGGTTGAGGCTGCACGTCGGGCCTTTGAAACAGACTTTGAACGCTTCGTGCCGTTTCGAACGGGCGTGGGGCCGGACACCCTTTCGCTGAAGCAAACCGAACAACTCGCGCGCGAGTTGGGCGAACTGCGGAGCCGCCATGCCGGCAAAAAGAGCGCGCTTGCTGCCTGCAAAAAGCTTATCGGTCGTGTCCAACCTGAAGAGAGGGCTTCGTTTGGCCAGCTTGTCCAGCAGACGGAAGTGACAATAACCAAAGCGCTGGATGAGGTCGATGGGTCACTGAAGGCTTTCATTGAACGCGCGCGCCTCGAACGCGAGAGCATCGACGTGACTATCCCGGGTCGCCGGCCGCGCCCGGGCCACTTGCATCCAATTACCTTAATGCGGCAACGCATTGAAGACATTTTTGTCTCGTTGGGATACGCCGTCGAAGACGACCGCGAGATTGAAACCGACTTCTACAATTTCGACGCACTGAATATTCCGGAAGGCCATCCGGCGCGCGATCCTCAGGATACGTTCTACACGACCGAAGGGTTTGCTTTGCGCTCGCAAACGTCCACGGTGCAGATTCACGCCATGCAGCGACGCGGCGCACCGGTGCGCATGATCGCGCCCGGCCGGGTCTTTCGCCGCGACACACCCGACCCAACGCACAATCCTATGTTTTTTCAAGTCGAGGGCCTCTGTGTCGATCGCGGCATTACGATGGCGCACTTGAAAGGAACCCTCCAGGAGTTTGTGCACAGACTGTTTGGTCCGGAAACCAGGACACGTTTTCGGCCGTCGTATTTTCCATTCACGGAACCAAGCGCGGAGGTCGACTACAGTTGTTTTAACTGTGGCGGCCCGGGATGTCGCATCTGCAAATGGAGCGGCTGGATCGAGTTGGGCGGCTCGGGCATGGTGCATCCGAATGTGCTGCGCGCGGCCGGTGTGGATCCGGAAGAGTTTACTGGGTTCGCCTTTGGCCTGGGCATCGACCGCACGTGCGCGCGAATTTACGAACTCGACGACATAAGACTGTTGTTTGAGAACGATGTCCGATTTCTTGAGCAATTCCGATGATGTTGTCAGTAGTCAGTTGTTAGTAGTCAGTTGCTTGTTTTTGGACAAAGCCATCAACTGACGACTGACGACTGACGACTGACAACTGACAACTGACAACTGACGATGTTAATTAGTTACAACTGGCTGCGCGAATTGACCGGCACGAAGCTAGGCCCTCAGGAGGTGAGGGAACGGTTGACCAATGTTGGTCTGGCTATCGACGCGGTTGAAGAGCGCGGCGACGACTATGTTTTGGACGTCGAAGTTCCTTCGAATCGCGGCGATTGCCTTTCGCATGTTGGGATTGCACGGGAACTCGCCGTAATAGAGAAATCTCAAATCTCAAATTTGAAATTTGAAATTAAGAACAAAGAAGGAAAGACTACCGAGCTAACCGCAGTTGAAATCCTCGATCCTGATTTGTGTCCGCGTTACGCGGCCCGCGTCGTTCGCCAAGTGAAGATTGGCCCGTCGCCCGACTGGCTGGTCAAAAAACTCGAGGCCATCGGACAGCGCCCAATCAACAACGTTGCCGACATTACCAACTATGTCCTGCACGAGTTGGGACAACCGCTGCATGCGTTCGATCTGGCAAAGCTCACCGACCACCGCATCGTTGTCCGCCGCGCCGCCAAAGACGAAATCATCAAGACGCTTGACGGCATCGAACGCAAGCTCGACGGTGAAATGCTGGTGATTGCTGATGCCAAACGACCGGTGGCGGTTGCGGGCGTAATGGGCGGGGAAGATTCCGAGATTTCGAACACCACGACCGATGTCTTGATTGAGAGTGCCTACTTTAATCCGGCATCGGTGCGTCGCACGGCCAGGCTCCTGGGTTTGCACACCGAAGCTTCACATCGTTTCGAACGCGGAACAGATCCCGAAGGTGTTCTGCGCGCGCAGGAAAGATGCGTCGCCTTAATCTGTGAAATCGCGGGAGGCGTTGCGACTGACGATGCGCTGGATGTTTATGCACGCCCCAGCGGGGGGAAATCAGCGAGCCTGCGGCCGGCGCGAGTGGAAGTGCTGACCGGTTTACGCGTGGAAACTGAGGAAGTGCTCCGCATTCTTTCCGCGCTTGGGTTTGAACTTTTCAATGAATCCAGCGAGCATCTGATCGTGAACATTCCCACGTGGCGTCACGACGTGGCGATAGAGGAAGACCTGATCGAAGAAGTTGCCCGCCACACCGGCTTTGATAAGATCAAGACTGCACTTCCGCCCGCCAGCCTGGCCGGCGAATATCACTCAAGTGAAAGACGCAAACGGGCGTTGCGCCAGGCGCTGTCGGCCCTCGGCTATAACGAAGCCATCAGCCTCAGTTTCATTGACGCCGCACTCGACGATCAATTCGAATTGATTCCGGCGTTTGCCGTCGCGGGCGGCCAGCCTGAGAAATTCGTCACTCTGCGGAATCCAATTATCGAAGACTGGAAGCGAATGCGGCCCACACTGCTGCCGGGTCTGCTTAACGCTGTGCGTCACAATCTGAACCAGGGCACGCGTGACGTTTCCTTGTTCGAACTTGGTCGCGTGTTTCGCGCCGGTAAACCGGGGGAACTTCCTGATGAACGCGAAGCGCTGACCCTCGCAGCGACCGGCGGCGTGCTGGAAGCCGACAAAGCCGGAGCGTCGCGGGATTTTGATTTCTATGATCTCAAAGGAGCATTGGATACGGCCCGAGAAGCACTGAAACTTCCGGCACTGGATTACCATGCCGCAGAGGTCAAGCATCTACGCGCCGGCCAGAGCGCCGCGGTCAGCATCAACGGCATTCGCGTCGGTTCGATTGGCCGGCTGGCCGAAGCCGCAGCCGGCATACATAAATTCCGTCAGCCGGTCTTTGTCGCTGAAATCGATCTAACTGCGCTTTTGGAAATCAAAGAACTGCCGGTGCTTTATGCCCGCCTGCCGAGGTTTCCTTCCGTCGTGCGCGACGTTTCTCTGCTTGTTGATCGACAGGTTACCGTGGCTGAGTTGATCCTTGCCGCCAACATTCAAAAAGTCGAGAACTGCGTCGGCGTGATGTTCGTTGGCGTCTATGAAGGTGAGGGGATTCCCGAAGGCAAGCGTTCAGTCACCTTGAGTTTTGAATATCGGGCCAGCGATCGAACACTGCGAGACGAAGAAGTGGACGAACTACACTGGCCGCTGGTGAAAGGATTACAGGAGAAGTTCGCGGCAGAAGTTCGGTAGGGGAATCTCACTAGCACCTGGCTTCAGCCAGGTGGCAAGGTACTTATCGAAGGAGCGAAACCGTTTTCAACGGTTTCCAGGAAGCCGTTGAAACGGCTCATCGGATTGTTGAGGACGTTCGCGACACCTCGCTAAAGCGAGGTGCTAATGAGATCGGAATTATTAATACCGAAGGCACAATGCTCTTGCGCTCTCGCTGATGAAGTCGGATAATCAGCCAGATTTTCCTGAGCAGCACTGAATAGATCCGGGAGACGACGATGGTAGCCCTAGACGGACTGGAAAAATTCTCGCACCTCGAAGACAAGATTTATCGAACCATCGAACTGGCCAAGACCCTGCGCCAGGAAAAGGACGACCTGGAGCGGCAGTTGGCTACAGTTCGTAACCTGGGCGGAGACAAGCAGCAACTATTAGCTCAAATCGAACGGCTACTCGCCGAGCGCGAAGCGATCAGAGCCAGGGTGCAGCGTACGCTCGACGCCGTGATCGCGGCCGATCCTGAGATTGCGGAGGCACTAGGCCGATGAGCACAGATATCACAGACATCGAAAGAAACGCAGATGCGTCGCCGACGATCAAGGTCGAAATCTACGACCAGGCTTATACTGTGCGCTCCGACGGTGACCCTGAATACTTGAAAGAGCTGGCCGAGTATGTTGATTTGCGCATGCGAGAGATTTCCTCGGGCACGCTGACAGTTGATTCGCGCAAGGTGGCAATCCTGGCGGCGCTCTACATCGCCGACGAACTGTATCAGCTCAGAAAACTTCACGACCAGGCCGACGCCCAACTGGCGACCCGCAGCGCCGAATGTTCCGAGATGCTCGATCGCCTGCTGAAAGTGCCGCGCAGTCTTACGCGGCCAGCGGCCAGCTCCTAAATTCCGATTCTGCGTCAGGCAATTCAAAGCATTAGTGTAGTGTCCTCAAATGACTTCACAGTGAGTTCCTTTCGTGACGTTTCGTGTCGTTTCGTGGATCGTCTTAATCGCGGGATACGATCCACTAAATCACACGAAAAATCACGAAACTCAAAAGCTTTTTCTGTGAAAGATGTGAGCATCGTTGTGATTACGGCTCTGCGGCAGTACGGGCGGTAAGTCTTCGGCTTACTTTGGCGAGGCTTTTGAATCTCATAGCTGGTCGAATTCAACGTTGAAAATGACCCACAACCCCCACTAACCACCCGTTCCGTTTTATGCTACTATCCCCGCGGCAGAGGGAAGTCTTCTGCGGGGTTCGTCACCGAGTAAAGATGATTGAGCCAACGTCGTTGAAAAGGGAGACCGACGCCGCGCGCTAGTGCGTTTCTTCATCGTTAAGAAATGCCGACAGCAGGCGGCGAAACAAAGGTCACCCACCTGTTCACTCAGGTTCAATCACGACTTCGGAACGGCCCGGCGGTTTTCCCTCTCGCCAATCCAAGTCGTAAATCGTAAATGGTAAATCGTGAATAAGGATTCTCTATTCACGGTTCAAGGTTTATGATTTACGGCTTTTGTCTATTCACTGTTAAGGATTTACCATTCACGGTTCTTATGAAGCTTCTCTTAATCGGTGACGTTGTGGGCAAGCCCGGCCGCGCGGCTTTGCTGGATCGTTTGCAGGACTTGAAAGAGCAACACGCGATCGATTTCACCGTGATGAATGCCGAGAATGTCGCCGGCGGCTTTTCCATCACCGCGGCTATCGCCGATCTGCTCTTTTCGTCCGGCATCGATGTGATGACCTCAGGCAATCACATCTTTGACAAGCACGAAGTCATCGATTACATCCGCAAACAACCTCGGCTGCTACGCCCGGCAAACTATCCGCCGGATACGCCGGGCCACGGACTTTGGGTTGGTAATGTGAACGGTGTCGGCGTCGCGGTGATGAACTTTCTCGGACGAGTCTTCATGCAGCCGTCCGATGATCCGTTTCGGATTGCTAATGAGTTGGTAGCCTCGTTGCCCGCGGAAGTTAAGGTGCGAATTGTCGACATGCACGCCGAAGCGACGTCTGAAAAAATGGCCATGGGATGGTTTCTGGACGGCCGCGTCTCTGCCGTCGTCGGCACGCACACCCATGTGCAAACCGCGGACGAAAGAATTCTCCACGAAGGCACTGCTTACCTGACCGACCTGGGCATGACGGGAAGTTATGGCGGCGTCATTGGCATGAAGAAGGGCGACATTATTGCCCGCTTTACCTCGCCGCTCCGGCGTAAGCCGGATCACTCGAGGAGTGAGGTCCGCATCTGTGGCGCGGTTGTTGATGTTGATGAAGAGACCGGACGGGCGCGAACAATTGAACGAATTAACTTAAGTCACACGTCGTGACTAGCCCGGCCCCTCGTCATCAGGGACGCGTTCACCTTCAGGCGCCGTATCCGTCGGTGGTGAAAGCAGCAGTTCGGCAAAACCCGACGGTAGGGAACGCACGCGGCCATTCGCGTCCGTGACCACATGGCCAGTCTCACCTTCGGCGATCACGGTTCCGTCCGGGACACGGATGATTTCATAGCCAAACCGCAAAGACCTGCGCCGCAGTTCCGTGATGTGGGTCCTGACGACCAGCTCGTCGTCATAGTAAGCGGGCGCTTTATAGCGGCAGTAACTTTCGGCGACCACCAGAAAAGAGTTCTCATTCTCCTCCATGTCGCGATAGGAAAAGCCTCGGGCGCGGCAAAACTCCGTGCGGCCAATTTCGAACCAGATCAGATAGTTCGCGTGATAGACCACGCCCATCTTGTCGGTTTCGGCATAGCGAACGCGTAGCAGCGCCTCGTGCCACTCGTCTAAGACTTCGTCGTCGTCCGGATTCATCAACTAAATATTGTCCCCCCGGGACGTCCCTGATTTCCACCCGCGGTTACGGATGGAGCAGATTACTTCTGCTGTTTGAATTGCTGATCGTTTTAGCGGACTATAAGAGCGAAAGATGAGGATGTCAAAGCAAATTCGAATGGGGGCTTCGCGCTGGAGCGCGAACATCCCTGTCCGCCTGAGCGGGCAGCGCGAACAGGCCTCCCGTGCGAAACGCCGGCGCGCTGCCCTTGTGCTGGCAGCATCATTCTGCTTTTTGGCGATCTTCGTTACCGACCTTACGGGCTTAGCGCAGCCCGCTCCCCAATCTCCGGCCACAACCACTGCCTCCCGTAACGCGGCGCTGATCGCCGCGACCGCCGAGGTTCTGAAAGAAACGAGCGAGATCCGCCAGCTCCCAATCCTGCGTCCGGTGCAAAGCTCGACCCAGTCACGCGCCGAAATCGAGCGCATGCTGATTAAGAATCTTGACGAAGAAACAACTCCCGCACAGATTCACGCCACCGAAGTCACTTTGAAAAAGCTCGGTCTGGCGCCCGCGGATTTTCAGTATCGGGCTTTGATGCTGCGTCTACTCACCGAACAGGTGGCCGGATATTACGATCCAAAAGCGCAGCAGTTTCATCTGGCCGACTGGATCGATCTCGACGGCCAGAAGCCGGTGATGGCGCACGAACTGACACACGCGCTCCAGGATCAGCATTTCAATCTGCGCCGGTTTGAGCATTGGCCAAAAGGCGACTCAGACGCTGAGTTGGCTGCGCATGCCTTAATCGAAGGCGATGCGACGCTGGCAATGACGCTCTATGTGACGAGAAACCCGCTGCGCGCGCTGGCGTTTCTGAAATCGCTCGGTGCGAGCGGGATGCCTTCGGATGAACTCGACCACGCGCCGCGGGCGTTGCGCGAAACGCTTTTGTTTCCTTATCAGGAGGGTATTCTCTGGACCCGCAATCTGTATCAACGTGATGGCTGGAATGAAGTTTCGCAGGCTTTCACTACGTTGCCGCAATCGACCGAGCAGATTATGCACCCGGAAAAATACTTCGCGCACGAAGCGCCGGTGAAAGTGGCGCTCGCGGATATCGGGCCGATACTGAATCACACTGGGCGCGTGGCAGTGAGGTCAAAACCGCCCGCGGTATCGGGTGGTTCCCGGACTCAACCCGCTTGGAAAAAGTTAGACACCGATGTCAACGGCGAGTGGGGCTTCTATTTAATCCTCGATCAATTTCTCAAGTCGCCGTCAGAGTCACATCGCGCCGCCGCGGGCTGGGGAGGAGATCGTTACTCGATTTACGAAGGTCCGAAAGGCGAGGTGCTCTACATTTCACTCTCGACCTGGGACACAGAAAACGACGCCCGCGAATTCTTCGACGCCTATGTCAAACGCACCGAACATCGCTACGCGAGCGTGGTACCGACCGAGCCGGCACCCAACACCGAATCCCTCTCAAGAACCTTCCGCACCTCCCAGGGCACGGTTCTGATCGAACGTCGCGGCCCGCGCGTCCTTGTTCTGGAAGGCATTCCCGAGCAGATGAATTCGAATTCAATGGCAAAGTCTCTCTGGCAATAACGCTGGAGACTGAGGGTCAGTCTTGATCCTGGATGACCTTGAGCTTTGATCTGTGATATTTTCACCGCAAGCTAACAATACGGATTCTAAGGTTATCGGTTTTCCAATTGAGACTGAAGATGTCTGAGACTGAAGTTTTACCGGCTTCGGGAGTGACGGCTCAGCCTCCGTCCAAGGTGTCGAGTCCAAAGAGTTCGGGGGACACGACTTCCCGTCTGCGAGAGCTAACCGAAGAGCTTCATCAACTCGAAGCGAGGCTGCGGCTCGGTGGCGGCGCTGAGAAAATTGAGAGGCAGCACAAGCAGGGGAAGCTGACGGCGCGGGAGCGGATTGAGTTGCTGCTGGACAAGGATTCGTTCCAACAGGAAATCGGATTACTCGTCGCTTATGATCAATACAAATCAGAAAGCAGTAAGCAAAAGGCAGAAGGTAAAGGGCAGGAAGAGACGGGGAGACGGGGAGACGCGGGGACTCGGAGAAACGAAGACGGCGACGAAATAGGAACAGCGCCGGCCGCAGGTGTCGTCACAACTATTGGCCAGGTTGGGGGCAGGGAAGTTGTTGTCGTCGCCAACGACGCGACAGTAAAAGCCGGATCGTGGTGGCCTGAGACGATCAAGAAAATTCTGCGCGCGCAGGAGATTGCCATGCGCTCGCATCTGCCGATCATCTATCTCGTCGACTCGGCCGGCGTTAATCTTCCTTATCAGGGCGGTGTCTTTCCCGGACAGTATGGCGCGTCGCGCATCTTCTATTACAACTCGATCATGCGGCGCTATTTGAAGGTGCCGCAGATTGCCGCGGTGATGGGGCCGTGTATCGCCGGCGGCGCATACCTACCGGCGCTTTCGGACATCATCATCATGGTCGAAGGCACTTCGTTCATGGGATTGGGCGGCGCGAATCTGGTCAAGGGTGCAACTGGTCAGACGATCGACAATGAAACTCTCGGCGGCGCACGCGCGCATAATGAACTTTCAGGAGTCGCACACTATCGCGTTAAAAATGATGAAGAGGCCATCGCAAAGATAAGAGAGTTTGTTTCGGAGCTGCCGCTCCCGAGTGGGTCGCTTAGCTGGGGTGGCCACCGGAGTCACACAAAGAGATCAATGGGGGACGAGGCGCAGCAGGCCCTCACCCCCCTAACCCCCTCTCCCAAAACGGAGAGGGGGAGTGAACCGAAAACTGCTGAAGAAGAACTGTATAAAATTCTTCCCGAGGATCATCGCCAGCCTTACAACGTGCGCGAGCTCTTGGATTGTCTGTTGGACGACGGACATCTGGACGAGTTTCAAGCGGACTATGCGAAAGAAGTCATCACCGGGCACGCGCGCATCCGCGGGATCCAGGTTGGAGTGATAGCGAACAACCGCGGCATGTTTCGCGATCCGGCTGGCGGCTCGCCAAAATTTGGCGGGATCATCTATACCGAATCGGCTGAGAAGGTTGCGTACTTTATCGAGACCTGTAATCGACATCACACGCCGCTTGTCTTTATTCAGGATGTTTCCGGATTCATGGTCGGAGCACAAGCGGAGCATTCCGGAATCATTCGCGCTGGCGCGCGCTTTGTTGAAGCGATGGCCACTGCGATAGTGCCGAAAATCGTCTTGACAATAAATCATGCCTCGGGCGCCGGCTACTATGCGATGGCCGGGCAGGGTTTCGATCCGGACTTCATTTTCAGTTGGCCGACGGGTCGCATGGGTGTGATGGAGGGCGAGTCGGCCGTGCAGGCAGTCTTCGGAAGTCAATTGGAAAAGTTAAGAGCCAGGGGCGAAGAGCCTGACGAAGCACTCAATGCTGAAATGGATCGCGTGAAAGACACGTATGAGAAGGAATTGGACGCGAAGTATGCTGCGGCGCGGGGGTTTGTCGATGCGGTAATCGCCCCGGAAGAGACAAGGGACGCGCTGGAGCTTGCATTACGCGTGAGTATGAATTATTCAGGACCGCATCTCGGGCAGTTTGTATTACCGGCGGGATTGGCGTAGTTTGTTGGCCACAGAGACACGGAGACACAGAGTCTGAGAGAGACGAAATAGATTGGGAAGCTTTTCTGATTATTCCTGATCTGTATTTCTCTGTGACTCAGTGCCTCGGTGGCTCATCTTGAGCGCGTCTCATAGCTTGACGAGGTGCGCGAACACACAAAAGGAGAACACTCGTGAGAAAGAGCACCATCTATCCTTTCTACCTTGGATTCGCTGTTGTTATCGTCACGGCGCTGGCCAGCGCGGGCCTGGTCGTATCCGCGCAGAACACGAACTCGTCGACGACGATGGCGAATACAAATACCGGCACGACAAAACATAAACCGCGCAAGCGCAAGTCTAAACCCAAGGCTGCGACTAGCGACACATCTGCTGATACTTCCAGCACGCCGCAAGCGCCGCCAACCTCTACGCGCAAAAGGACAGGTCGTTGCGATCCGACGCAACAGGAGCAGACTGATCTTTCCGGTGACTATACCGGTAAAGTGAATTATCCGGATGCTTCTTTGACGGGCGACGCGACGTTGAATATTGCCGGAAACGATTTTACGCTGACGGCCGGAGCGACGACGCAGAAGGGCCGGATTACCGCAGTAACTACCTGCGGTTACACCGGGGCCACGATGATGTTCGGCGACTTAACGCCGCCGACCCCCAGCCGCAACCCACCGCCCGCTTTGCCGGCAGTATCTTTGCGCGTGCGAAAAATGGGCAATCGGGTAACGCTGACGAGCGTTCCAGGTGAGAAGCGAACGTTCTCGTTCGGCACGGCCGGAACCGGTAACAAGCAGCGGAAGCACAAGAGCAAAGGCAAGACGAAGACCGACGCCACGGCACCTACGACCACGCCGCCGCAGTAGTTAAGCGCGTTTTTGTGATCTGCGCGGAGACGCGAAGACACGGGGAACCCGGCGACACAGATATGAGAACGTTGCCCGACGTGGCAACGCGTCGCGTGCTGTTCGCTCAGCGGTTTCCCGTGTCTTCGTCTATGGACAACATTCTTGAGTAGGCATGAAGTCGAAGATTCGAATCGCGGCGGGGCAGGGATTCTGGGGCGATCTGCCTGACGCGCCTGTGCGCCAGGTGGAAGGTGGGCCCATTGACTATCTGATGCTCGACTATCTGGCCGAGGTCACGATGTCGATCATGCAGAAGCAGAAGGCGCGCGATCCGAAAGCTGGTTACGCGCGCGACTTTGTGCCGCTGATGAAGCAAATACTCCCGGCTTGTGTTGAGCGTGATATCCGGGTGACTGCGAATGCCGGTGGCGTCAATGTTGAAGGATGCGCCGCAGCCGTACGCGATGCGTCACGTGACCTCGGGCTTGAGGGCAAGTTGAAGATTGGAATCGTGACCGGCGATGACATTCTCGATCAGATTGACAACCTGCTGGCCCGAGGGATCGAGTTGCGTAACATGGATACGGATGAGCCGCTCCAGAGCGTGCGCGATCGAATCCAAAGTGCGAACGTCTATCTCGGCGCGGCCCCAATTGTGGAAGCGCTCAATCGCGGCGCGCGGGTCGTAATCACAGGTCGCGCGACCGATACGGGATTGACGCTGGCGCCGATGATTCATGAATTTGGTTGGGCTGCGGATGATTGGAACCGTCTGGCTGCCGGGACAATTGCCGGTCACATCATTGAATGCGGGGCGCAGTGTTCGGGTGGGAATTGTCAGTATGAATGGCGCAGCATCCCCAATCTGGCCAACATTGGTTTTCCCATCGTCGAGGCAGCGCCCGACGGCACTTTTGTCGTAACGAAACACGAACGCACCGGTGGCTGGGTCATTATTCCGTCGATCAAAGAACAGTTGGTTTACGAGATGGGCGATCCGCATTCCTACATCACGCCCGATTGCATCGCGGACTTCACTACCGTGCGTCTCGAGTATGAAGGTCGCGATCGGGTTCGTGTATTCGGAATCGAGGGACGGCCGGCAACCGACACTTTCAAGGTCTCGATAAGCTATTCAGCCGGCTACAAAGCTGTGGGCACGCTCGTCTATTCGTGGCCGGAGGCTTACGACAAGGCACGGGCCGCAGACAGGATACTGCGGGCGCGTCTGGATCGGCTGGGATTGAAGTTTGATCAAATCCTGACGGAATTTGTCGGCGCGAATGCGACGCATGGCCCGCTGGCTGGTGAACCTTCGCCTGACTTGCCGGAAGTTCAATTGCGCGTCGGCGTGCGCAGTGAAAATCGCACCGCGGTCGAGAGATTTACGAAAGAAATCGCGCCTTTGATACTGACCGGACCGCCTGGAGTCACTGGTTTCGCCGGCGGCCGGCCAAAAGTTGAGGAGATAGTCGCTTACTGGCCGGCGCTGATTCCGAAGAGCGAGATCACACCGCGAGTTGAGGTCATCGAAGCATGATCTAACGCAAAGGACGCAGAGGATTTCGCAGAGGGCGCAGGGGGCTCTTGTCTTCGCCGAGGCACGCTGTAAACATGAGAGTACAACTCTTAAGACTTGCCCACGCGCGGTCAGGCGATAAAGGCGATACCGCCAACGTTGGCTTGATCGCTCTGCGGGACGAGATTTATCCACTTCTAGTGCGCGAAGTCACCGCGGCGCGCGTTAAAGAACATTTCAGAGGCATCTGCCAGGGCGAGGTGGAACGCTTCGAATTGCCGAATCTCGGCGCGCTTAACTTCCTACTGCGCGAGAGTCTCGGCGGTGGCGGCACGCTTTCGCTGATGACCGACGCGCAAGGGAAAACGTTTTCGACCGCGCTGCTGCGCATGGAGATTGACGTCCCGGACGACGAAGCAGCGGAACTCGGCCTCTAGTCTCTCTTAATTGACTTACAGAATCCTTAGTGGGTGCTTCGTGTGGTTTAGTGGATCGAGTTTTTGGTCGTGAAGAAGACGATCCACGAAGTCACACAAAAAGACTTTCGAGAACTCGCACGGGACGATTCGCCCACTTGTTCAAGTTGTTTCGGGAGGTTTCTGTTTGACGCCATGCGACCTGAACCCCAGTTGGCCGTTAGTCACGGTTTCGCAGAAGTTGATGGCATTCGCCTGCACTACGCCGAATGTGGAACAGGAAATGAGCTGGTCATCCTGCTGCACGGTTTCCCGGAGTTTTGGTATTCATGGCGTCACCAGTTGCCGGTGCTCGCTGAACGCTATCACGTAGTAGCGCCGGACATGCGTGGCTTTAACTTGAGTGACAAGCCTGTCGGGATTAAGAACTATCGCATCGATTTGCTCGTCGCAGACGTGCTTGGCCTGATCAGATATTTCGGGAAAGAGAAAGCTGCGATAGTCGCTCATGATTGGGGCGCGGGCGTCGCCTGGGCGCTAGCTCAAAGACACCCGGAAGCGGTCTCGAAGTTGGTGGCCATGCAGGTACCTCCGCCTGCTGCGTGGCGGGCGAACTTCACGCTTCGCCAATTGCGACGGAGTTGGTACATGTTCTTCTTTCAGTTGCCGCGTTTGCCGGAGTGGTGGGCGAGTGCGAATGATTTCTCTAGAGTCGAGAAAATGTATCGCGAGACCAGTGTCAGGCCGGATGCCTTTACGGATTCGGACATTGCTATGTATAAGGAAGCTTTGCGGCAACCCGGCGCGCTTAGTTCCTCGCTTAATTACTATCGGGCTAATGTGCTCAAGTCTTTGTTCCGCAGCGGTGGCGGCGAGACCCCCAACGAACGCAATGGGCGCGTACGCGTGCCGACGCTTTTCATCTATGGCGAACAAGACGTTGCCATCATTCCCGAGACAGTGCGCGGAGTTGAAAGGTTTGTCGACGCGCCATATCGCGAACTCCGCATTCCCGATAGCGGACATTGGGTGCAGAACGAAGCGGTCGAGGAAGTGAACGCTGCTCTGCTTGATTTTCTAACCGACGAGTCGTTAACTGCGAACTGATTATGGCGAAAGACTACCCAACGGTTCTCTATGATGTTGACGGCGTTGTCGCGCGCATCACATTGAACCGGCCGGAGAAACGCAACGCCTTGAACGAGGAGTTGATCGCAGGGCTCAAGGAGGCGCTTCGGCGCGCAAATGATGAAGAGGATGTGCGCGTCGTGGTTGTCTCAGGCGCAGGTGATGACTTTTGTTCCGGGGCTGATCTGGCGGCGTTGCAGAAAGTCGCGTCGGCTACGATTGCCGAAAATCTTGAAGACGCGCGATCGTTGATGGAATTATTCATGCTGATTCGCGAACTGCGAATGCCGGTTATTGCGGCGGTGCGGGGGCGGGCGTTGGCGGGTGGATTCGGTTTAGCGTTAGCCTGCGACATGGTGCTCGCCGGGCGTTCGGCGCAATTTGGTTTTCCCGAGGTGAGGATTGGATTCGTTCCGGCGATGGTCATGGCAATCCTGCGGCGAAACACTTCCGAGAAGCGGGCTTTCGAGCTTTTGACTCTGGGCACTGAGATTGGCGCTGATGAGGCGGCGGCGTTCGGCCTGGTCAACAGAGTGCTGGATGATGAAGCCTTTGATGACGAAGTCGATGTGTTTGCCCGTCAATTGGAAAGAGTCAGTGGTTCCGCTGTCAGCTTATCCAAGCGGCTTTTCTATGCGGGTGATGCGATGACTTTCAACGATGCGCTGGAATGCGGCGTCGACATCAATGTATTAGCTCGGATGAGCAAAGACTGTCAGGAAGGTGTGAAGCGGTTCCTGGACAAGCAAACAAAGAGCTAGGTCTCGACCCGCCGTTCAAGGTGCCGACGTTTTTTGACTGTCGGCGCTCCTCAATTCCGGCACGTTAAAGTCATTGCTACTGCGGGCTGCGCAGCTTTTTGATCGCATCACGCATAGCGTCTGCGTTCTTTGCATCAGGTGTTTGGCGTAAGTATTGCTCCAACTCGTCGGCGGCGCGGACGCGATCACCCCTCTTTTCGTATAGCCTCGCGAGCTGCAAATGGACAGCCGCAAGTTTCTTCTCGCTACGTTCGTAAGCGCGCAGAAGGGCCTTTTCCGCTTCCGCGAAACAGTAGGCGCGTGCGTCTGTAGCTTGCTGGGTCTTCGCATCGATTGCGCTGCCTTGATCTATTAGAGCGGTACCTTGCATCAAAGGATATTGAGGCTCGAGCGGGTTGAGATTGGCCGCTTCGGCAAAGACACGTGCCGCGACAGCATATTTGCCTTGCTGCACCAGCGCCTTGCCGAAGGCATACCAAATGCGGTCGTCTTTCGGATTGACCCGTTGAGCTTCGTTGAGATGCTTAATCGCTTCATCCAGCTTGCCTTGTTTGGCGAGTTCGCCGGCGAGTACAAAGTGTGCCTCGCAGTAATCCGGAAAAATCCTGATTGCTGATTCCAGTGCAGTCTGCGCTTCCTGCGTTCGCCCGCTGCCGAGCAGTTTTGTTGCCTGTTCAAAGGCACTGAGTGCGGATTTTGGCACGTTCTGGACAAAGATTAACCCGGCGCGGGGCGAGCGGGAGCTTTTTCCGACGAGCGTAATTTCGACGGTGCGGGTCTCGCCAGGATCTTGTGGCGAGATGTTGCGGACAAACTCCACCCGTTCCGATATGGGATTGTAGTCGGGAGCCGAGACAGTAATTACGTAACTCGTGTCACCCAGACCCCCGAAAAAGAAATCACCTTCGTTGTTTGTGACCGTCTGATTAATCAAGCCGCCGTTACCGCTCTCCAAGCTAATCGTTATTTGCGACATATTAACGCCCGACGAGTTACGCACTTTGCCGCGAATGGTGTGACCCTGCGCGCGGGCGACTGGGGCCGCATAGGCTAACAGAGCGATGGCGAGAGCGGTTAGGATGGTGGCGCGGATTTTCATCCTGGTACTCCTGTGAAAAAACCAACGCTGGCGGACTGCCATAGCGGGCTCGAAGAGTTAATTCCTCGGACGACTGGTAAAGAAAAGAAAAGGTGGAACCATATTTCAGGCTCCACCCGTTTAAGCTACCGCAGTCGTGGCGAAACCGTCTAGAAGCGGAACTTCGCCGCGAACTGGAAGGCTCGCGGACCACCTGTGCCGAACACGCTTGTGGTGCGGGCTGTTGGTCCGTGGATTACATTCTTAATTACACTTGGCGATTCACCCTCCTCTGCGAGAGTGATGGCCGATGGGTAAGTAAGGTTAGCTATGTTGAAGATGTTGAAGACTTCGCCAATAAGATCGAGCTTCAGTCTTTCGCTGAAGCTGAAGGTCTTCGTTAGGCGAATGTCCTGCGAGATAACCGAGTCGCTGCCGATCTGGGTGCCTGGCGGCAGCAGAGCGAGCCGGACGATCGGGTCCCCGAATCCCGGGAAGTTGCTGTCGCAACGCCCGGTTGGGCTGTTGGCCAAGCCGCAATTATCACCCAAGGTCGGGATGCTCGCGTTGAAAGCTGTGATGAGCGCGTTGAGCGCTGCAACACTATTAGCACTTCGCCCGACTGTACCTTCCCCAGTACCGGGGAGGTAGCTTTGGAAAGTGCCGGTCCTGGAGAGATCAACGAAGTTAGGCAGGAAGACGCTCTGCGGTGTACCGCTAAACGCCGTCGAAATAAGCGAGATCTGCCAGCCGCCCAGAAAGTCACGCTTAAATCTGTCGCTGCTCTTGCGGAAGAACGGCAGATCGTAAATCCCACTCACCACAAAGCGATGTGTGCGGTCGAGACCAGCCGGACCAAACTCCCGGCGAAGGTTGTTCAGATCCGTAACGGTCGCGCCCAGGCCTAGAGCATCGCTGCCGAATGCCTTGAAGCGCGAAAGCGCGTAGCTGGCCGTCATTTGGAATCCGTTAGAGAAGCGACGGTCCAAGCGGAAGAGACCCGCCATGTAGGTCGAGAAGCCCGATGAATCTGCGTAAGGTATCGCGTTGCCGAAGGCGGTCCTCTCGCCGAATTCGGAACCAAAGTGGTTCGCGTCGTAGACGAGCACTTCATGCACGCCCTTGCGATAGTTGAAGTCGCCCTGGAAGATCATCTTCCAAGGTAGCTCACGCTGGATCCCAATCGAGTATTGGATTGAGTACGGTATCTGGAACTCGGTAGAGAACAGTGGCCCGGAAATCGATCCAAAGCACTCGACCGACGTCGGCAGTGTACAGTTGAAGGCGTGCGACTCGATGTCAGCGCGTGCTGCTGGGACAAACGCCAAGGCCTGCGCAAGCGTGACATTCTGGCCGAGCGTGAAGCGACCGTCGCCACCCGGGAAGAAGGGGCTGACGAGGTCGGTGCCGACGAGGAACAATTCCGCTCCTGGCGGTCCGAGGTCAGCACGCTCGAAAAGCCTCAGGTTATCGATAGTGTTGTCATAGTATATACCGGCTCCACCGCGAATGACTGTCCGGCCGTTGCCGCCCAAATCCCAGGCGAACCCGAGGTTCGGCGCGAAGTTATTGGTGTCCTTCGGGCTGGGGGCCGTACCCTTGCCAAAGACAGCGGCAATAATCGCCGGATGCCCCTGATCGTGGTTCCACAGATTTGAGTCAACCCGATAAGAGAGACCGTAGTTGAGTGTGAACCTGGGCGTCAGTTTCCAGGAATCTTTACCGTAAAACGAGATGCGATTGTTATTGGTTGCCTTCCCGTTATTAAACGGAAGGATATCCTTACCTATACCCATCGAGATGTCGCGTACCGGGTAGTTCAGGAAGTCTGCCTCCGTCTGCGGAACCGGTAGCCCGTTGGATATTGGATCGAAGAGCCGTATGCGGGCGGGCTTAGCGAAGGCGAACTGGCCGTTAATGGAAGTGCGTTCGAAGTTGCCGCCGAAGCGGATCGTGTGATTGCCACGAGTCATAGTGAGGTCGTCTCGGAACTGGTAACGCTCCTGGAACGTGGTTTGGGGCGTGATGTAGTTAGTGCCCGATCTCCAGAGCTGCGATCCGAGGAGGCGAATCTCCGGAACCCCTACGGTCTTGGGGAGAATAACGTTTGAGAAATCGCTTACGTTAAAGACGAAGTTATTGCTCACCGTCGGGCTGAAAGTGTGTGTTATGCCGGTAACGATATTGTGTGAACGGTTCGTCACGAGTTGGTTGTCCGACTTGAAAATTCCCGAGGGGACGTCGCGAGGCACGATACCCGAACCGGGTGCGAACGGTACATCTTGTTTGTTGTCATCGAACGAATACCGACCCTGAACATTAGTTCTGCTGCTTACCGCCCAGTCGACTTTCGCTGTGAGCAGCTTTTCGTCGAATGGGTTAGAGGTGAAGCCGGCGAAGCTGGGGGACTCGGGCGGGTTATGAAGCGCCGAGCCGTCCTGATTGTTCCCCTCATAGTTGAAAAAGAAAAAGAGCTTGTTGCGCACGATGGGCCCGCCGAGGGTGCCGCCGTACTGTTCGCGGTCAAACGGAATACGAGTAGCACGCGCGCTGGGTGGAATGCCGTTCGCCGCGTCGAGGCGCCCCAGTGATGGGAATGCCGCCCAGCGGTCGTCGCGAACGTAGAAATAACCGTTGCCATGGAACTCGTTCGTGCCTGACTTAGAAATGATGTTGACGGATCCGGTTGACGAAGCTCCCGTTGAAAGATCGAAGTTGGAAATACCCAGCTGGAACTCCTGCACGATCTCCTGTGAGAAATTCTGCACGGTCGTGCCGACTACGTTATCAACCACCGAGCCGCCGTCGACCGCAATCTGTGCGGAACGACCGGCCTGTCCGGCTATGGAAACACCCGTATAGTTTGCCTTGGTCGGGTCGAAGTTGCCGCCCTCAACCTTTTCGACGCCTGGCTGAAGCTGCGCGAGATCCAAAAAATTCCGACCGTTGAGTGGCAGATTCTGAATCTGCCGTGTGTTTACGACCCCCGAAACAGTATTATCTGTACGGTCAATCTGGACCTCACCACCGCCCAGGACGGTGACGGTTTCGCTCGCCCCTCCTACTTGTAATTGAACATCGAGCGGGAGCGTCTGACCTACAGCTACCACAACATCGGATACGACTGAGGTCTTGAAATTCGCCCCCACGACCTTCACCTCGTATGTTCCAGGGGCAAGCTGGGAAATTCGATAGTGTCCATTGTCACCCGTTGTAGCCGTACGAGTGAAATTCGTGGCAGCATTGTGCACTGTTACTGTCGCATTTTGCACTACTGCACCTTGCGGATCCTTTACGGTTCCTTCAATCGAACCGGTGGGCTCTTGCGCAAAGACTGCCGCAGCACCGAGTGCGATACACAGCGCCAAAACGAACATGAAAACTTTTCTCATCTTCTGTTTCCTTTCTGGAAAACGCGTTTCCTGTGGAGCGCCTCATTCACCCGCATTCATTTAAATAAGCAACAACCCAAAACGAATGTGCGCTGGCATTGTTGGCCTTCTCAATATTCCAATTCGTTGGCGAGTTGGGGTTCTTCTCCTAACCGGTCGTGAATCCATCCGTCATCCCTACTAGCCCGATAATTCGATTCCGGTCGTTCTTAGGCAATGGCGATGCCGTATGCGCGGCGTCCATGCCATGCCGCAAAACCTTCGACTTAGAACAGGTTTTGGTAGTGTTGCAAATCCGAATTTTCGGTTTAATTCCGAAATTCCGTAAAATCCGAAGGGACAATTTTGTGACAACTCAACTACCTCGCGCACTAGAGCGGTCGCGAGGACTGCAACGGGAGGCCATGCGCCGTTTTCCCAAGCGATGGAGAAATTCCCGGTCTTCATCACGAGCAGCTGACGATGCTGAGCCGTCACCATTCAATTCATAAGACATGCCGAGCGTGAGGTGATCAGCCTTCATCCTGCCACCACTTAGTTCGGCGGCCTGCGCCAAAGCATTGCGGCGTTTCTGCGGAAGGAGTAGCATAACCGCGGTCAGTTCAGAAACTCGATAATCGCTCATAGTCATTAGGATTTGTCGTTGACGATCGAATGTGAGAGCTGTTATGGAACTAACCACGCGAGCTGGGCTCTGCGAGGACAGTCCAATGGTGGGTGTCGAGTTAGAATTCTGTGTTCTCCCCCTTCACTTAACCGCGTCACGTTAGGAGGTGAACCATGAGCTATTTTCGTCGATTTGTTTTCGGTTGTGTTGCTGTCGTGTTCTCGATCACTGTATTTGCTGCCCCGGCATTCGCGCAAGTAACGACCGGAGACATCACGGGCCGCGTAACGGACCCTCAGGCAAAGGTGATATCCGGCGCAACTGTCACCGCTACGAATAAGGCAACCGGGGCTTCGCGCACTGCGACCACGAACGACTCTGGTGACTACACAATTACTCAGCTCTCCCCAGGCAAATATGAAGTTGTTGCTGAAGCCAGGGGTTTCAGCAAAGCTGTGGTGCAGGACTTCGAACTGAACGTTGGTTCGACAGTCACACAGAATTTCGAGATGAAACCCGGAGAGGTTACAGCGACGGTACAAGTAACATCTGAGGGAACGCCGGTTGAAACTACAACTTCTGAAATCGGCAAGAACATCACCCCCGCCGAAGTTCAGAACCTACCTCTTCTGAATCGAACGTTCGCAAACCTTTCTATCATCGCGCCGGAAGCTCGGCCGGTGGGCACTTTCGATCCGACAAAAACACACGTCGGAAATATCGCATTCAGTGGCGGGGATGGAAGGCAAGTTGACGTAAACGTAGATGGCGGCGACAACAAAGACAATGTCGTTGGCAGCCTGTTACAGAATTTCGCCTACGAGTCGATCCAGGAGTTTCAGGTGTTGCAGCATCGCTGGACCGCAGAGAGCGGACGCTCAGTCGGCGGAGTCGTTAATGTGGTCTCTAAATCGGGGACAAACGATTTACACGGCTCCGGCTTCTTCAATTTCCGGAACCAGGCCTTGCGCGCGAGGGATTTCTTTGAGAAGCAATCAACGGCTCCGAAGCCAACCTACGATCGCGAAGAGTTTGGCGGTTCGGTAGGTGGCCGCATTATCAAGAACAAGCTGTTTTTCTTTGGGGCGATCGAACGCTTTCGGGAACGACAGAACCTGCTGGTTAATCCTGCGTTACTGCCGGAGATTGCCGCGATTCCTGGCGTAACCGCATCCCCTACGATTCCGTTGCCGTACAATGACACCCTGCTTACGGTCAAGATTGATCATCACATCAGCGGGCGGCAGACGATGTTCTATCGGTACTCGTTCCAAAAGAACGATTCGCCCAATGACCAGTTTGACCCCGGTCAACCGGCCGACCTCGCCGGAGGAAACACGAATACCAACAAGCTTCAGAGTCTTGTTGTGAGCCATACCTACACTTTTAGTCCGCGAGTCCTGAACCAGTTCTCGTTCCAGTGGCAGACTTTCGAGAACAACATCCTGGGCGTAACAACTAATCCTAACATTGTCTTCCCGTCAGTGCAGAGCGGGGCAAATGTCAACGTGCCGCAGCAAACCAAAGAGCGAAAGTTTCAGTTTCGAGATGACATCTCGGTTCTGCGAGGCAATCATGCCATGAAGTTTGGCGTGAACTACATTCATACTCTACTAACAGGGTTCTTCTTCTTTGGCGCCAATGGTTATCAAATCACCTTCTTTGACAATCCATTGACGATCAAGAACAATCTGCCGTCAACGAATTGTCCGCCGAATCCGACGTGCTATCCGCTGGGATTCGCCACTCCCGGCACCGTGCAGGAGATAACGTTCAATACCGGCGCTGGCGACACCAGTCAACCGCCCTTCCACCAATTGGCTCTTTATTTTCAGGACGACTATAAGGTGACTCCACGATTGACCTTAAACCTTGGGCTTCGTTGGGACGCCAACATAAAGATGCTCGTGGACCAAACAAACAACCGCACGATGAAGATTTTGGCCCAGCTCAACAACGAGCGAGCTAAGGCGATTACCGGCGCAGACTTGAGTAAGACCACCGGCAGCTACAAAGAATTTCAGCCGCGCATCGGGTTCGCCTGGGATATCAAGGGTACTGGACAGACGGTGATTCGCGGTGGTTATGGGATCTTTTACGATCAGATCTTTCAGAACCTGACCCTGTTTGCGAAGCAACAGGCCAATCCCACGATTTACCAGACGGTGCTTGACCTTAGGAATGATTCAGTTGGCGTCGGTCAACTGGCGACCTTCCGCTTCGGTGTCGATCCTCTTCCCGCCCCGGGCGCAGTGAACAATACGAACCTCGAATTCGGCGCTTTTGGCCGAATTAACGACCCGCTTTTGCGCGATCCTTATGTTCAGAAATGGTCGTTAGGTTTCGAGACCAAACTAGGCAAGAACTATGTGCTTGCCAGTGACGTCGTTCATACTCTGGGGCTTCATGAGAATCGAGTGCAGAACATCAATCCGCGTATCCGAACTATCTGCGACGCCACCTTCCCGGGGTCTAACCCGGCATCTTCGCTCTGCGTCAGAGGGTCAAGTACGAGATTCTTCGACGCGGCTTTTGTAGCTGCTGGCCTGGGAGCGGGGCGGCTTGAACAGATTAACATGTTCACCGCCACGAATCGCTCGCTCTATGATAGTTGGGTTACAACACTGCGCCGCCGTACTCACCGCACCCTTCTCTCCGCGAGCTATGTGCTGTCCAGTTCTCGGTCCTGGGGTGGACAGCCCACTGCTTCCTACAGCGGCAATGGCATTGCGATTACGCCGGAGAATCAATTCAAGCCTGAAGAGTTCGGCCCAACTCGAATCGACGAGCGCCACAGAATCGTAGCCAGCGGATTGTTCGATCTGGGTCACGGGTTCCAGCTCGCGCCCATCGTCCAGTTTGCGACGGCGCGTCCATTCTCACCTATCGTTGGGAGCGATATAGATGGCGATGGACGAAGCACAGTCGACCGCATATGTTCAGGTGTCAGTGCATTCAGCGTACTGCAGGCAATAGTTGCAGGCACAGCCGTCCCAGCGGCCGCCACCGCAAGGGGATGCACACAGACCAAGGTAAACAGCCAACGCACTGGCTTCATAGTAAATGGCACTACCATCAAGGAATCCAGTGGGCGCTTCTTTAATGTGGACCTGCGCGCGACCCAGACCTTCAAACTTGGTGAGAAGGTCAAGGTAAAGGGATACATCGGTTTCTTCAACCTATTCAATCGCGATAACTTGTCCTTCGGTGGGCGACTTGGCCTGACCAGTCTTAGTGGTGGTCTTTTCCTGCAACCGGTTGCGCTTTACGGACCGGGCTTCGGTCCGCCCGTGGGTCTGCCATTTACCGTCCAACTGGGAGCGCGAATCGAGTTCTAACCAGTTCGATGTAAGACATGTCTGTTGGGGCGCCGGACCTGGTTCGGCGCCTCTTCTTTTTTGCGTATCCCTGGTACAGTTCTTTCGCGGTGGCGGCGTTTGGGCTGGCCAACAGAGTGCTGGATGATGAGGCCTTTGATGACGAAGTCGATGTGTTTGTTCGCCAATTCGAAAGAGTCAGCGGTCCGGCTGTCAGCTTATCCAAGCGGCTTTCTATGAAGGCGATGCGATGAGTTTTAAAGATGCGTTGGAACGCAGCGTCGACATCAATGTTAACCAAGAAGTAGATCTCGACCCACCGTCAAGGTGCCGACGGTTTTTTACTATTGGCGCCGCTGCCGCAAAGTCTAAGCGTGCTCCCGAACCTGAGCGGCATTAGTGGATCATGCGCATGGCGCCCTTCGGCTTTTTAAGGTTTCTGCTGCGGAGCGGCGAAGGCCAGCAATCCGTGCGGGGTGGTTATCAACACCAGATCACCAACCATGATCGGAGCAGCGCTGCTGCTGTTGTCTTCGCCAAGCGCCAGGGTGTTTACCGGCTTGCCGTCACGTAGTCCCAGGACGATCGCACTATCGGTCGACAGTGGGGTAAACAGGGCGCCGTCGGCGGCGGTAATTGGGCGCGAGGATATCCGGCCGGGAAGCTGACGCCGCCAGACGAGCGAACCCTTATTCACAGATAACAGGTAAGCAAAATTATCCAGCGAGACCGCGAGCAATCCGTTGTCAACGGCAACTACGGCCTGAACTGCGGCGCCCGTACGGCGACGCCAGACCAACTTGGATCGCAACTCGCTGAACGCATAGACGTATCCATCCCCGGATCCAAAAAAAACTGTGCCGTTGGCAATTGCTATCGGTCCCTGGATTCGGGCCCGAGCCCGATACTGCCAGATTAATGCGCCGGTAGCCTGATCCAGAGCGAGTAAGGTTCCGCCCTCGCTTCCCACGTAAACGAATTGTCTCGCGAGTGCCGGTTGGCTGGAGAATGCTTCTCCGTATTGATTGATCCAAAGGGTCAAGCCGGTGCGCTTGTCGAAAGCGTAGACGCGTCCATCGGCGCTGCCCGCGAACAGGGCGCTGGGACCGGCGACCAGACTGCCCGCAAGCGGGGCCGGCAGCGTCCTCATCCAAAGAGTCACGCCGGTTGACTTGCTGAGCGCCCGGAGGGTCCCGTGAACGCGTCCCTGCGCAGTGTCTACATACTGAGTAGGCACAAAAACGCTGCGTTCATCGGCTGCCGGCGAAGCAGAAAATTCACCCCCCGTTTCGGCTTTCCAGATTAGCTTTCCATCGGCTGAATTCAGAGCAATCAGGACTCCTTCAGCCAGCGGCAGATAGATGGCGTTCTTATCCGAAGCAGGTGTCAGGTTCGTCGTGCGATCAGATTCGTAGCGCCACTTTACGATTAGCGGTTGCGAGAGCGCGGTCTGCGCCCGCGCGGGAGAGGTAATAGCGAACTGCAAAACCGTCAGCGGAATAGCCAGCAGCAGGCAAGCTAAAGTCTTGCAAATGAGGTGCACTCGTTCGTGGCGTGAGGCTGCCCAGTCGGTGTTCATGAGTCAATCTGTCTAATTGGCCCTCGGCTGCGTTGGCGGTTCCTCAAGTGCCAACCTATAATTCGAGGTTCCGCAGGCTTCGGCATGTTTGACGCGCAATCTGCCACGGAGGTTTTCTTTTTTTGCAAAGGACAGTTCACGAAAGAGTCATCATACTCGACTTTGGTTCTCAGTACACTCAACTGATCGCGCGGCGAGTACGTGAAGCCGGCGTGTACTGCGAGATTCTCCCTTTCAATGCCTCGCCTGGAGAAATCGAAGCACAGGACCCGCTCGGACTGATCCTTTCCGGCGGCCCTTCCTCGGTCTACGATGAAAATGCTCCTCACCCGGATCCGGATTTGCTTTCAGGATCAAAGCGCCCGGTGCTGGGTATCTGTTACGGCTTGCAGCTAATTGCTCATAAGCTCGGCGGCGAAGTTCAACCGTCTCGGAGTCGAGAGTACGGCTACGCGCGTCTAAACGTTCTTGACTCGTCCAGCCGTTTGTTCGCCGGATTGCCGCAGGAAATGGACGTATGGATGAGTCACGGTGATCAGGTCAACAATCTTCCAGACGGATTTCGCGTAACGGCCCGGACAGCCGAAGCCCTCGGCGCGTTTGAAGATCCGCGGAGCAGAATTTACGGGCTGCAATTTCATCCCGAGGTTGCTCACACGCCCCTGGGCGCGCAGATTCTGCGCAACTTTCTTTTCGAAATCTGCGGTTGCACAGGCGACTGGACACCCAGCGCCGCGATTGAGGAGCAAACCGACCGGATCAAAGAATATCTCGGGGAAAATGGCCGTGCTGTTTGCGGACTTTCAGGTGGAGTGGATTCGTCCGTTGCCGCTGCGCTGGTTCACCGGGCCGTGGGCGATCGTCAGACGTGTCTGTTCATCAATAATGGCTTGCTGCGCGAAGGAGAATTCGAAGGGACGCTCGCTTTGCTAAAGCAGAAGCTCAAACTCAACATTCATGGAGTTGACGCCAGCCGGCGCTTTCTCGACGCTTTGAAGGGCGTGGTCGATCCTGAGACGAAGCGCAAGCGAATCGGCGCGCTTTTCATCGAAGTATTCGAGGAAGAAGCTGCGCGTATCGGCGGGGTCGATTTTTTGGTGCAGGGAACACTTTATCCGGACGTAATTGAGTCGGTGTCTGTGCGTGGACCGTCAGCGACGATCAAGAGTCATCATAATGTTGGGGGTTTGCCGGAGAAGATGAATCTGCAATTGATCGAACCGCTGAGGGAACTGTTCAAAGACGAGGTCAGGCTCATCGGGCGGGAGTTGGGCGTGCCTGAAGAGATCCTCATGCGGCATCCTTTCCCCGGCCCCGGGCTGGCAGTGCGTATTCTCGGCGAGGTGACCGAAGAGCGGCTTCGCATTCTGCGCGCGGCGGATCGGATTTTTGAAGAAGAACTGCGGCGCGCAGACTTGTACGGATATGTCTGGCAGGCGTTTGCAGTGCTGTTGCCGATTTCAACCGTGGGGGTAATGGGGGACGAGCGCACTTATGAGCGCGTGATTGCGATTCGCGCCGTCACCAGCGTCGACGGCATGACCGCGGACTGGGCGCGCCTACCGCATGATTTGCTGGCTCGCGCCTCAACCCGGATCGTTGCGGAAGTTCAGGGAGTCAACCGCGTGGTCTACGATATCAGCTCAAAACCGCCCAGCACGATCGAATGGGAATAGGTAAGAAGTCACTTCATTACGAGCGGATTTGTCCATCATCAGATAAAAGCAAACTACAACATCGTGTTTGGTTGATTCGCCGCCGCCACGTGATATAGTGTGAACCTGAGCCGATACTGAGTCACTCGCAGTTGGATCCTTCAGCAATTATCAGATCATGCAGGACAAGGAATTCGTCCATCTTCATCTCCACACTGACTACAGCCTGTTAGACGGCGCAATACAAATCAAGCCCCTGGCCGAACGCGCAGAAAAGCTGGGCATGAAAGCATGTGCCATGACCGACCATGGCAATATGTTCGGCGCGATCACCTTCTATAACACGATGAAGAAGGCGGGAATCAAACCCATCATCGGCTGCGAAACCTATCTGGCGCGCGGAAGTCGGAAGGACCGCGCCGGTCGCGCCGCCCCGGGAGAAAAAACAAACCACCACCTGATTCTCCTGGCGAAAGACTTCGAAGGTTATCGCAATCTATCACGTCTGACTTCAAAGGCATTTACCGAAGGCTTTTACTACAAACCGAGAATCGATAAGGAACTCCTCGCCCAACACAGCAAAGGTCTGATAGCGCTCTCTTCCTGTATGTCCGGCGTGCCGTCCGCATTGCTCGCAAGGGAACGTTTTGATGAAGCAGCCACCGCCGCTCTCGAGTTTGAAGAGATTATGGGGAAGGGAAATTACTTTCTCGAAATTCAAGAGCACGGCCTCGAGGCGCAGGCGCGGATTCGCAAGCCACTCGTCGAGTTGTCAAAGCGCACCGGCATTCCTCTGGTGGCCACAAATGATGCTCACTACCTGATGCCCGACGACTCGCGCGCTCATGACATCCTGCTTTGTATCGGCTTGGGAAAGACCGTAAATGATCAGAACCGCCTTCGTTACGGCACGCCCAATTTTTACGTTCGGTCACCCGACGAAATGTGGGAGATTTTCGGCGGCGAACTTCCCGATGCGCTGCAGCGAACTGTGGAGATTGCCGAGCGCTGTGAATTGACTTTGCCGACCGGGGTAAACTATCTACCCAACTATCCCATTCCCGATTCGGATGCCGGGCTGAGCGCGAATGAGTTCTTCGAGAAGACAGTGCGCAACGGTTATCAGACCCGCAAGGAGCAAGTTTGGGATGGAGAGCTCGCCCGAGGGGAATTGACGCACACGTTCGGAGAATACGAGAAACGGCTTTGGCATGAGATAGAAGTCATTAAGCGAATGGGGTATTCGGGCTATTTTCTCATCGTGTGGGATTTTGTTCGGTACGCCAAGGACCATGGTATTCCGGTGGGCCCGGGTCGCGGATCCTCTGCGGGCTCGCTGGTGGCTTATTGCCTCGGCATTACCGACATCGATCCCTTGAGATACAACCTCTTCTTCGAGCGATTCCTTAACCCGGAACGCGTTTCCATGCCGGACATCGATATCGATTTCTGCGTTCGGGGTCGGGCAGAGGTAATCAACCATGTCGCCGATCTTTATGGACGGGATTCCGTCTGTCAGATCGTTACCTTTGGGACGTTGGCATCGCGCGCAGCCATCAAGGACGTCGGGCGCGCGCTGGATATGCCGTATGCCGAGGTCGAGCGCATCTCAAAAATGATCCCGCCGCCGGTCCGAGGCCGTAACGTAAGCATCGAGCAGGCAATTGAACAAGTACCTGAGCTGCGCAAGGCGATGGAGACTACCGAACAGGTCCGGGACCTCATCGATCTCGCCAGGCGCCTCGAGGGATGTGCCCGCCATGTTTCCGTTCATGCCGCCGGCGTGGTCATCACCCCTGAACCTTTGGAAGAGCTAATCCCGATCGCCGTTTCGGCCAAGGATGAAGTCACTACGCAGTACGAGATGTCAGACCTCGAGAAGGTTGGCGTCTTAAAGATGGACTTCCTTGCGCTTAACACGCTTACGATCATAAGCGATTGCTTAAAGAGCATAAAGCGTCTGCTTAGCGAGGATGTTGCGTGGTCGAAGATATCGCTTAACGACGAGCGGACTATGCAACTGTTTGCAGAGGGAAAGACTGATGCGATCTTCCAGTTTGAGTCTTCCGGCATGCAGGACATTTGTCGCAAACTCAAGCCAAAGAGCATTGAGGACCTTTCAGCGCTTAACGCGCTCTATCGACCAGGACCGATAGACGGGGGAATGGTTGATGACTTTATCCAACGTCATCACGGCAAGAAGAGCGTTCGTTACATCGTGCCTGAGATGAAGGAGATTCTCGATACCACCCAGGGCGTTATCGTTTATCAGGAGCAGGCGATGCAACTGGCGCAGAAGCTCGCCGGATACACGATGGCGGAAGCCGACAGTCTGCGGAAAGCCATGGGCAAGAAGAATCGCGAAGAGATGGCCCAACAGGAGCAGAAGTTTATTGTGGGCGCGGTAGCACGGGGTATCAAACGCGACAAGGCGCAGCAAATCTTTTCGCTGATGGCCCAATTTGCGGATTATGGCTTTCCGAAGGCCCATAGCGTGGCCTATGCCTACCTCGCATTTCAGACTGGTTATCTCAAGGCGCATTACCCTGAACATTTTTACGCCGCGGTCCTGTCAAATGAAATTGACGACACCGGGAAGGTTTTTCGCTATACGAAGGAAATGCGGGGGCAGGGAATTGCCCTTTTGCCGCCGGATGTTAATGACAGCGACGTTGGTTTCACGCCGTTGAAGGGCGCAATCCGTTACGGCCTGGCGGCCATCAAGGGTATTGGCTTTGCCAGCGTCAATGCGATTATGAAGGCGCGTACGGCCGGGCCGTTCCGATCTATTTTCGATTTTTCCGAACGAGTTGAAGAGGGCGCCATCAACAAGCGGGTCCTTGAAGGCCTGGTGTGCAGCGGCGCATTTGATTCTCTAAAACTTGAAGGCGCGGCGGTCAACCAATGGCGAGCGCGGCTGTTTGCAGCGATCGATGTTGCGCTCGCGCGCTCCGCAAGGACGAGACGGGCGAAAGCGTTGGGCCAAAACGATCTCTTTGGTAGCGAGCAGAGCGAGGCGACTGACGCGGCAACTGATCTACCTGCAGCCGTGGCCTGGACGCCTACTGAAATGTTAGCGGTCGAGAAGAAGGCCCTGGGATTTTATATCACTGGCCATCCTCTCGACGCGCACTTCGAAGCCGTCTCGAAACTAGGGGCCGTATCGTCTGTCGAGTTGGGACTTCAAGAGACTGGATCACGCGCGACGGTTGCCGGGCTAATTACCGACCTTCAGCTGCGCACGACCAAGAAGGGCGATCGCTTCGCAATTTTCCGGCTTGAAGATCAAGCGGGGTCAGTAAAATGTGTGCTTTGGCCGGAACCCTTCAGACGTCACAGCGCGATGGTGACCGACGAGGCAACAGTGCTGTTAAGCGGCCGAGCAGAGATCAGCGACGAAGGGACGATTACCGTCATCGTCGAGAGACTTACCGAGCTTACCCAGGCAGTGCAACAAAAGGCGACCGAACTGATCATTCGATTTCCCGCCGGCGCCGATTCCGCGCGGTTGTCTGAATCAATCAGGACACTGCTCGAACAGTCAAAAGGTGAGTGCCACGTCTTCGTCGAAGTAGTTTCTGAGGACATGCTGGTTCGGATGAGGGCGCACCCAACCCTGAAAATTCAGGGCAGCGTAGAACTCGAAGCTGCCTTGCGGAGCCTGGGTTGCGAAGTCAGGTGGGACGGTTTTGTTTCCCAAACACGCGCGGCGGCGGCCAGTAACCTGGGGTGACCTTTTCAATGGCAGAGAAGAACAAATCAACCAGCAAGCATCAGGCGACCGCCTTCGAGCGAGTTCAACTCGCGCGCCATCCAGAGCGGCCACACACGCTCGATTTTATCGAGCGCCTGTTCGAAGACTTCACCGAAATCCATGGCGACCGCCGCTATGCCGACGATCCGGCCATCGTTTGCGGTTTCGCGCGTTTTCATGGCATGCCGGTTTTAATTGTGGGCCATCAGAAAGGGCGCGATACCAGGCAGCGGCAGTTTAGGAATTTCGGCATGCCCAAACCAGAGGGTTATCGAAAAGCAATCCGCGCGATGAAACTCGGCGAGAAGTTCGAAAGGCCAATCTTTAGTTTCATCGATACTCCGGGCGCGTATCCCGGTATTGATGCCGAAGAGCGTGGCCAGGCCGAAGCAATTGCCTACAACCTGCGCGAGATGGCCAAACTTACTGTTCCCGTCATCGTGACGGTGATCGGCGAAGGTGGTTCCGGCGGCGCCCTGGCAATTGGCGTCGGCGACCAACTGCTGATGCTCGAGAACGCGATATACTCGGTAATTTCTCCTGAAGGGTGCGCCGCCATTCTTTGGAAGGACTCGAGTCAGGCTGCGCGCGCGGCTGAAGAACTTCGACTAACTGCCGAGGATTTGCACCGTGAAGGAATTGTCGATCAGGTAATCGATGAACCCGAAGGAGGAGCGCAGGCTTCGCATGACGAAGCAGCGCGCTTACTCGATTCGGCCTTGTGCGCCAGGTTAGCTGAATCTGTGACCAGCAAAGTCGATGAGCGTCTCGCGCGGCGCTACCAAAAGATGCGGCAAGTGGGTAAGTGGGGAATCAGCGAGTCGCCGAGTAGCGCTTGAGAGACCTCCTAAAGGCCGACGGGGGATCGGAACGTCACTCTCTCAAAATCAAAATGGAATGTCGTCGTCACTCAGATCGGTTGGTTCAGGCGCCGAGTCGGTGGTTGCGGCCGCCGCAGCCCTGGCCGGAGTACCGCCGGCGTCTTCGCCTCTGCCGCCGCCGATAAACTGCATATCAGTTGCGTGGACTTCGAGTGTATGTCTGGGTTTGCCGTCCCGATCGGTCCACTCTTCCACACGCAGCCGCCCTTCGATGTAGACGGGACGGCCCCGGGTTAAATACTGAGACGCCGTCTCAGCCTGTCGCCCCCAAAGAGTTACGCGGAACCAGGTGGTGATATCGTTATTCTCACCGGTAGTGCGATCTTTGCGCCGCTCGTTCGTAGCGAGACTGAAGCTGCAGACGGGTGTACCTTGCGGTGTGTAACGCAGCTCGGGATCACGACCAAGGTTGCCAACGAGAATGATCTTATTGAAAGACATTTAGTCCTCCGTCTACTTTCGCCCGTAAGGGAGTCAGGAGTCATAAAACGAGAGGGCGATACTACTCGGAGCATTACGATGCGTCAAGCATGTTCGCGTAAAAATTATTTGTCTATCATCGATAGGAACGACACCACGAAATCTGTTAGACTTCGCGTCAGTTGCTGAAACGATCATCATGAGCACGACGGTCTACCTCGAAACGTTTGGCTGCCAAATGAATGTCGCTGATAGTGAGCGTGCTGGCATCGGCTTGCGAAAGGCCGGGTTCGATTTTACAGAATCACCCGAGACCGCGGACATAATTATTTTTAATACTTGCTCAGTCCGGGAACGGGCGGCGCATAAGGTTTTTACTCGTATCGGGGAAGTCCGCCGTCAGCGCCTCGGCCGGGAACCCGTCGTGGGCGTTATGGGCTGCGTGGCGCAATTGGAAGGCGAGTCCATTTTCGATAACAGCCCTTCGGTTAATCTAGTTGCGGGAACGCGCGCTACGGACCGGCTGCCGGAATTGATCGGACGAGTTCTTGACGGCGAACAGCGGGTAATTGATCTTGAAGAGCGCGCCCCGGGCGAGCATTGGAACGTTCCGGCGACCGCCCGGACGTCAAAGCACGTCGCCTTTGTTCCCATCATCGAAGGCTGCAACAAATTCTGCACGTATTGCATTGTTCCGTATTCTCGCGGACGAGAAAAGAGTCGCGCCGCGGTTGAGATCGTAGCTGAAATAAGGGAGCTGCGTGATTACGGCTATCGCGAAATTCATCTGATTGGACAGAACGTAAACAGTTACCGGCCCGGGACTGAGGCAGGGTTGGAGGGATTCAAAGGCGCGACGCCTTTCTGTCGACTGCTGCGAGCGTCGGCGGCGACCGGAATGGAGCGCATCAAGTTTACGACTTCTTTCCCACGGGATTTTCATCCGGATATCGTGGCCGCGATCGATGAATACGAAAACCTCTGCGAGTGGATTCACTTGCCCGTGCAGTCGGGCAGCGATCGGGTCTTGCGCGCGATGCGGCGCGGTCACACCGCCGGCGATTACCTTGGCCGAATCGATGCGATCAGAAAAGCAAAGCGCCGAATGGCCATAACCAGTGATATCATTGTCGGCTTTCCCGGAGAAACCGAAGCCGATTTTCGCGACACGTTGAAGTTGGTTGAGCAGGTGACATACGACGCCCTCTACATTTTCAAATACTCAGAGCGCCCGCATACTCCGGCCGCCAAACTCGTCGACGATATAAGCAGAGGTGAAAAGACCGCGCGGTTTCTCGAGCTGGAAAGAGTTCAACGGCGGCATCAGCGGAGAACCTACGAGAGCTATATAGGGCAACAAATGAAAGTCCTGGTTGAGCGGCCCAGCTCGAAATCGAACGACGACCTGACCGGCCATTCGACCTGTCACAAGGTGGTAAATTTCCCTGGGGCGTCAGTCAAAGCCGGGCAAGTGGCCACGGTGCGTGTCACTGAGGCAAAGATAAACAGCCTGTATGGCGAAGTATTATCGGCGTCATAGGCCGGCGGATCATCTGGAATAAGCGGGGTATCAAGCATGGAAATCGAGGTCAAAATTCGCGCGCTGATGATGGATCCAAACAGCGGTACGCCCATAATTATTCTCAAGGACATCAACAGCGAAACGATGCTCCCGATCTGGGTGGGCGCTTACGAGGCAAATGCAATCGCGCTGGAAATCGAAAAGATAGCGCCGCCGCGACCAATGACGCATGACCTGCTGCGGAACTTGATCGTTGAGCTGGGATTGAAAGTTGATCGCGTAGTGGTAACTTCATTGCGCGATAATACGTTCTATGCGGTAATCGAGATGACCGGAGAGAATGGTGAGCCAATGCGGCTCGATTCGCGCCCATCCGATGCGATTGCCCTGGCGCTCAGAGCCGACTGTCCCATCTACGTCGACCTCGAAGTCATTCAGGCATCGCGGAATACAATCGCGACCGACGAAGAGGGCGAAACAGAAACTGAAGGTGGAGAAGAAGAGTGGCCGGAAGTAATCGGCGACGCCAGCGATCTACCGATGTAAGCCGAAAGAGGCTGAATCAAAAGCGTGATAATAGCAATCACAAATCAGAAGGGCGGGGTCGGGAAAACCACGACGGCCATTAATCTCGCGGCCGCCTTCGCCCGGCGCGGGACCAAAACTCTGCTGCTGGATCTCGATCCGCAGGCCAACAGTTCTATTTCATTCCTGGATCCGCTGGCAATCCAGGTGTCGGCCTACGAGTTGATGATGGATGGGCAGGGAACTGACGAACTTCCGGTTTATAAGAGCCCGGTCGAAAATCTCGATATCATTCCGGCGAGAATCAGTCTGGCCAAGCTCGAGTCAAAACTTGTAGGAGACTTTGATGCCCCGTTTCGTCTGAAGGATCGAATCCAGCCGCTGAAGAAGCTCTACAAGGTTATTGTGATTGATACGCCCCCAACACTCGGCCTAATTACCGTGAACGCGTTGGTAGCTGCTAGTCATGTGTTAATTCCCATTCAGTCGTCATATTTTGCGTTGGAAGGAACCGACGACTTGCTGGAAACGATCGAGAAAGTTAAAGCGCGGCCAAATCCGAAGCTGGAATTGCTTGGGGTTCTGGTCACTCTTCACGACAAACGCACGACATTGGGCAAGGAAGTCTATGAACAGATTCGCCGCGTCTTTGGAGCGAAAATGTTCGACACCGTGATCACCAAGAGCGTTCGCTTGGAAGAATCGCCTGCCTACAAGGAATCGATTTTTACTTTCGCGCCGCAATCTTCGGGCGCTGTTGAGTACGAAAAACTTTGCAAAGAGGTAATGAGCCGTGTCTAGAAGAGGTCTGCCCACCGGTTTAAGCATGCGCCACGACGCGCATTACGTCGAGGAGTTGACGCAGTCCACCACCACCCACGTGGGGCGTATGATTCCCATCGACAAGCTCGATCCAAACCCCGACCAGCCGCGCACTGAGATTGGGGACCTGACTGAGCTCACCGCTTCGATTCGCGAGAAGGGCGTGCTTGAGCCATTGCTGGTGAAGCCAATGCCTCTGGGGCGCTGGATGATTATCGCCGGCGAGCGTCGCTGGCGATCGGCGACCGCGGCCCGCCTGACGGAAGTACCGTGCATCGAGATGGATGTAGACGACAGCGCTGTCGCTGAAATTGCGCTGATCGAAAACATGCAGCGCAAGGACCTGACGCCCTGGGAAGAAGCCGACGGACTGCGCGCCTTGTGCGAGCGCTTTGGCTATACACACGAAGATGTCGCGCGCAAAGTAGGCAAGAGCCGCAGCACTGTCACAGAGGCACTTTCAATTGCGTCGATCCCTGATTCGATAAGGAAAATCTGTCGCGAATCGGAAATAACTTCGAAATCGCTGCTGCTGCAGATCGTTCGCCAGCCTGACGATGAATCAATGCGGTCTATGGCTGAACAGATTGCCTCTGAAGGCTTGACCCGTGATGGCGCCCGCAAGGCCCGGCGCGCCTTCATCGATCCCACCGGAGCTTCGGAACCCTTCGTTTATCGTTATGAGGCACCGGGAAGGGAATTCAGAGTTGAGGTGAAGTTCAAGAAGGCGAACATCTCCGCCGAGGAACTCTTCGACGCGCTTAACGCCGCTGCGCAGAACATCGACGAAGCGACCTGAAGTGGCACTTCAGATGCCGATGCGCGGCAAGTCTTTGACTTGCCGTGAGTGGCTTACAAGCTGGAATTCCTAGCGGCCGGTGTCGGCAAGTCGAAGACTGGCCGGACATCGGAGCGGCGCAGCCATTACGAATACTTCCTCGTGCGAGACAAATTCTCTATCTGTAAACCTCAGCCTTTCTTTTTCTTTTCCGCTGCCGCTCGTTTTGCCAGGGACTTACTCCAACGCTCAAAGGTAGGCTGTAATGGCTTGAACAGCTTCGCGCGAATCTTGTGCTGCTGCTCGTTCCAGGCCTTCAACTGTTTCTCGACGTACGCGCGCACGGCGGGTTCCACCGCGCCGCGCTTAACGGAGTGCCGCAAAGTGAGATGATAATGCTGAGCTATTAGCGAGAAGACCACAGCCGCCAGATTGCCTTTGAATGAAAGGCGGGGAATGATTTGTTTCAGAAATGGTTTGTTAGCTGAGGTCAACGGTGTGACAGCGACTTCGAACCATGCGCCCTGCGTGCCCTGGCGGGGATGATACAGCCCGGGCAGGTCAGTACCTTTGGCCGCCATCCGCGCCCGCGGCTCAGTGATCACGCTGACCAACCGCAGCCGCTCGATTCCACGGAGATGCTCACGCGGCACGCTCGCCAGAGCGCTTTCAATGTTTGCCAGCGTGTTCCGCGGCAACTTGCCCTCATACTGGTTCTCAATCTTAACCGCCATTTACGCCTTAAGCCTTCCTTAGCACTCCCTGATATGAGCAAAGCACTCTAGGAGACGGCGACATCATTCGTCAACTGGCGCTGCCGCCTCTCGATCCTTACTTAAGCACCCAGCTAACCCACGCCACTCAAGAAGCCGCCGCCTTGGGTATCCACGCGTATCGACGTTCACCACTATCATGTCAGCATCTCTAAACAGACTCGCCCCTGAAAAACCGGAGCAGGCAACCACCATAAACCATCCAACTGCATCGCCCAGCTGACCACAGTTAGCGCGTCTGATAATACATATTATGTTGGGATGGGCTTTGCCTCATAAATCGCATTTCAGGTTCCTTTATGAGGCAAACGCGATTTCTGCCCCAAAAAGCCGTGGCTAACGATATTCGGGTGGAATGTTGAGGTGGAGTTTGTCTTTGCAATTTACGCAGAACCAATCAACATTCACGCGATCCAAATGTTCATTTAACCCCGCGTCGCATCGGCGTTCACCATCTAACTCTAAGTATTCTTGGTCACACGGCGGCGTGCGAAGCTCTATGACTTCGTACATTACACAAGTGTTGACATCGCAATGGCGGCCAAGGCAGACGCGTTCGCCGGTGGTTGCATTGACGTAGTGCGCCTTTTTGTAGTGGCCTTGGTTGTGGACAATGTTGTGACCAAGTTCGTGAATTGCTAACAACTCCAGACGACGAAGATATCGGTCACGGTCAATGCTGAGCGACGATGCCGCCGTACTGGTCTGCCCCATAAGGCGACCGATGCTGACGGTATGGTAAGGGCCACTTTCAGAGGTGCCGCCGAAGGCCCATTGATCAGCCTTGCTGAATGGAGCGAGCATGTTACAAACAAAGATGTCTCGGCGCGTTAATAGAAATACAGCCTTACCCTGAAATTGCTTTGCCAGTTGCCCATTTAGATTAGGGTCGTTGCAATAGAACTCCCCGGTTGCTGAGATTTTCTCAAAGAATGGATCGAGATTATAGTCCGACACACGAACGGGTATCTTATAGACTCCCTCGATCACGCCTTTCAAGAACTCGGCCTCATCATTCTCCATTTGCTCGTGAAGTAAAATCATCATGCAGCCTCCGCCAAAAACGTGGGCTCAACGCCGAATTCGTGCATTGATTGAATCACGACGCAGATGTTATGACAAAGCACCTTGCAAAGTGCTTCGTTGATCTGCGCGGTCATGGTCTTGCTGCGGAGCCTCTGACCAAACTTTGATTTGATCATGTGGAACGTGGTCTCGACGTTCGACCGCTTGTGATAGTGCCCCAAGAATTCTTCCCGGTGCTGCATGTAGAAATGGAACATACGATCCCACAGCGTTGACTTTGCGCCATACGTTGAAAGCGCACTCGGTTTCGAGTTTGTCTTGAACGGAATGTAAGGGATCGCGCCGTGCCGCAAAGTTGTCAGAAGATTTTCGCCACCCAAGTATGCTTTGTCGGCTGAGACTTCCGACAGGTTAAAACCATTGGCTGCGGTCGTCTCGACTAACGGTTTGAAATAATTGTAATCGTTCGCATAGCCGTCGCTGATTTCAACCGAAGTGACAATGTTCGTCTTAACTCCGCACATCAGATGCACCTTGATCCACATCCGGCGATCTTCTTCCTTGCCGTATTTCACGTCCAGCCAGCGCGTAAATTGCCCGGTACTGAATCCGCTGGAGTCTACCGCGAAATCTTTTTCGATAGACTTGAGCGGCAACGCGCTGGTCGCTATCAACTCGTACAGATAAGGCGTCAACGCTTCCGATTCGAGATATCGGAACACCGAATTGTAGTGCGGCAACCGCGCTAAATAGCCGCGCGCTTTTGCTTCGCGCAGGTCCGTTGCGAAGCGACGCCCTGAGACTGTGGAATAAATCTTGAACGTCGAAGAAAAGATGATGTCTGCCAGCGAGAGGCGCGGGCGTCCGCGTCCCTGCTCTGGTTCTGCAACTGTTCGGCATAGCTCGTAAAGTAATTCCTGCAACTGTGACTTCTCGTGAGTCTGTGCTTTGTTGTATGCGGGCCAGTCCTGCGTATAGGTTTTCTGCGTGACTCTAACGCTCTCCGTCACGATGGTCTGGCCGTCAGCGGTCTGCTCGCGTTGGATCGTGTATTCAACTGCGAAAATATGCTTGCAGCGTTTTTTTCGATCTTCAAAGTCAGGACAACTACAGTGAGGCTCCAGCGGATCGGCATTGACCGTGTACTTGGCACCGCGCGTTGATTGTGACGGGACTAGCCATTCATCACCCTTGCGGGTCAGTTTCGATTTGGCGGCTATTTCAAGCGCCTTCATTTCTCGTTCTTCCATCGTGATCCCTTGCCTTTCGTTGGGCGATTACGTCACAATGGCTTTGCTTGGAAGTCCAGCGTGAGCAATCGCGTTGAGTTTTCAAAATGGGCTTTATCGGTTAGCGCCGGTGAAGCCCTTATTTCATGTCTGTATTATCCCTTATTCTTACTGTGAAGTCAATTCATATATGGCTTGACTTCACATAGTGTGGGGGTTAATATTCGGACATGGCCAGAGTCAAAAAGACCGTCTATTTCTGGAAATGCGAACGATGCGGCTACGAATGGCTTTCCCGAACTGAAGGTGCCGAACCGTCCGGCTGTCCTAACTGCAAAAGCCCTTACTGGAACAAGCCCAGAATCCGCAACTTGAAAAAGAAAGCCAGCAAGAGCAAAGTATGAAAGATCGCCTTGCCCCGGAAGGCCGTGGACGCGTGAAACACCCAGAGCCCTCCGGGACTAGCCTGATGGCGTTTGACACCCTACTGAGCGGCGATCCTCAGTAGGATTTGTTCTTCTTCCCATTACACAGTGCCCTCCTAACAATCAAAAAGAAAAGCGACGGAATTTCTTCCATCGCTTCCGAGTTTATACCCCGCACAAAGGCCGCAAGACTGCTAAGGCCCTTTCACCAAATCGCTACTTTTTAGGGAGAAGCATCGGTCGTTGATTTTTCGCTCAGACGAGCCGTTATGGTGAAGTTTTGTTTCGGGTAAGTTTCCGCGCTTTCGGCGTTTTCGGTGAAATTTTGTCGCTTGCGGATTTCACTGGATAGTGTTCGTCCGGTGAAATATTCACCTCTGCGGTTTTCACTGAGCAATGTTCATCCATCCGACCTCGCAAAGTTCTTGGCCCGTGCTTGAACGGTTTCATGCCGCAAAGTCGTGCAGCTTGCTCCAATGCCATATTGGACGCCTTTGAATAGTCCTCGCTGTTTTCTGTTGCCTTACGAGCGTGCGCTGGGAGGCGTTCGAGATCGGCGGGATCACTGGACAACAAAATAATTAAGTCATCGTCAAACTGGGGAAAACCTGCCTTGATCATTCCGTGCCAGTCTCGACTTTTGTGATCCTCATACACGGCTTTAGCGCCATTCGCGAGCGGCAGAAGCACATCGTAGTGTGCTTTCATTTCGTTCCAGCGTGGTCGAGTCAAATGAGCTAAAGAGCCAGTCAAGAATCGTTTGCGCTCGGAAATCATAGCTCTCGCTAGACTCTCCACCTGTTTCTTAAAACTCGGACGCGCTACGTTCGTAGAATCCGCATATGAGGTTTCGAGAAATCCATTTAACCAGACCGCAAACTCTAGCTGCATTTCATCTAAAAGGGTGCCGGCTTTACCGTGCATACCCTGCAAGAATGCACACGCCAAAATGCGAGCGGCAATCTGTAAATCTTCCTCTGGGATTTCCTTGTTGGTAGTTACCCCATGCTCGGCAGCAACCGCGTTCATCGCTTCCTTCGTTGTTCTGATGGCCCATGTTTCGAGACCATCAGGAACGAAATAGAAGATCACCGCGCCCGACTCGCCAACATAGCCATAGCTGAGCGCATACCGTCCGTCTTCTTCTTCCTCAATCTCAAAGAGCCGAGCTTTCTCGTTTGTATTGTCAATTACTTCCTTGAGAAAGCTGGAGGCCGGTTTCTTCTTCGCTGGCATAGGCGGCTTTCCTGTTAGCCGTGATCCTGAAAAGTAATCGGCTCGCCTGAAGCGTTCAGGAAATCGCGTCTTGTCCTCTGCCTTACCTGGCCGGGTAATAACAGAGTTGAGGCGAGCCGAAGTCTATTAGCGTATTATATCTGCTCTATATGAGTGCTGCACAAAGAGAAAGATTAGAACGGGAACTGCGAGAGAGCAAGGAGATTGAGCGACAGGCTCTGGAACTTGGAATTGATATTCCGAAAAAAGAAGACTGGTGGCGCGACGATGCCGAGGATCAGATCGCGCAAGGAGCTTCATCAGAAGATTTACAATATCTGACTAGTTATTGGTTGTCGCCGCAAGGCAAAGCCGCCACTAAGAGGCTTATTCGTGAAGAGTTGGCGCGAATAAAAGATAGGAAGATTCGATGGATTTGCCAGATCGTTGCTGCTGTCACAGGATTGGGCGGAGCCATTATCGGCATCTTGGCGATAATTTTAGCGATGCTCAGGAAATAGCAGCATAGCAAGTCAAGTCGATCAGTGATATAAAGCGCAGCCATGACACTCACTCATAATGAAGTCGAGATCGATGATGCCGTGGTGGTAATTAACATTCATGAGCAGTTCCCTCACGTGAAAAACGCGCAGGAATTGTACGATTGCACCAAGGGAGCGTGGCGAATGCGGCCCAAACGTGCTGGAAAGGCAAAGTATTTTTTCGCTGTGTTTGAGGGCGAAATCAGGGAAGCGTACGAGGTTATTGACTGCATTCCGGCAACAGACGAAACAAAGGAATACTGGCGCAACAGATTGCTTTCGCAAGGCAGGCATCTCCGGCCCGAAGTTAACGAAGGACGAGCCGAATTCGTCGGACAGATCGCATCCGATGATGTGCGGGCAAAATACGTGGGCAAGTGCCTTACGGTGAAGCTAACTCAGAATCCCGTACGCTATTTCAATTGCTAGCGCCGGCAACACACTAATAGAGCACCACCCCGCGATACGTTGCTGAGACTTCTGGTTTCATCGAATCTTGAGTACAAGAACTTAACCGCATAGAACGATCCTACTTTGACTCAACAAAGATGCGATTGTGTCCCTTACAAGTGTGATAGATAGTAAAATCCTTGGTGAAATATGCGCAAAATTCTGTTATCGCGATTGTCTGAGGCGGCATCGCGGAATCTCTATATTTAAGTACGACGAATAAATATAATTTCTTCTTACCGGTTATCACCTCTTCGTAACCATCCTTGCCCAAAAAGGGATTGTTGGCAGTAAAGAACGTTCCTTCGTCACCTGGTTGGATTTCATTCGTACTTTTCGAGTCAGGGTCGCTTATATTGGCAGTCGCCACACGAATTCCCTGTGTTTCTTCTTCTTCATTCAACTGTCTATCAATTAGTCTGTACGCAGCTCCACTATTTAATCCGAGAGCGGGAAGCGTGCCTCTGTTTGGCATATACGTATTGATCATGAACGGTTGGTTAGCCTTCGGCGGGAAGACCACTAACTTTCCAACCGCAACTTTTGCAGCACTTTCATATTGAGCTTTAGGCATTTGCTGGTTTATAGGCGTTGGTGCCAACGCTGCCACGTCAGGGCGAGCGCCCCACCAGAGAAGTGTTAACACCACGACCACGGCAAAACCCAACAGCGCGTTCCACTTTCGCACTCTGAATGGCTGTACCTTTATGATAACAAGAATTTGGATTCCGCACGCCGCGATAAGCATGACAAGAGAAACCCAAAGTTTAGCTTGGGTGCCGCCTATTAGTGCCAGTATCACGTCGCCCAACCCTGAGAACACGAGTAGTAGGTTCTCGCCCAGCGTAGATTCTTGTTTCGGAGGCGGTTGTTCCACGCGCTGTGTCTCATCAATAGGAGTGAACCCCGCGCGGCTATGAAACTGCGCCATTTCGCGCCACCGTTGATCCAATTCTTTTTGCCTTTGTAAGCTTTCTTCGCGGCTAACCAATTCCTCGTGCTTTCGCAATCTCCGGTCCTCATCAGATTCAGGAGGGGCATTCTTCTGCTTTTCAAGAAAGCGCTCAATAGGAGTCTTGCCGTCGTCTGTAGGTGGTTTTTGCTTCCGCGTAGATGTCCAGTCAAGCGGAGTTTCAGCACTTGGCGAATCGGACTTCTCTGGCGCAGCCTCTGGGCGCTCGCCTGAGTTCCACCGATACCTGACAGCCTGTATGAGCTTCTCCCTATCTGCTCCTGTGAGATCGTCCCTGTCCCAACGTTCCCGTTCGGATGGGAGCATGATAGACAACAGTTCGGTGAGTCCCGGTCCGCGAGGCGTAAGCATTCAGACAGGCCCATCCTTCTCCGAACGAGATCGGACAAATAGGTAAGATGTGCGTGTCTTGATATATCGTGGCGCGTCTGACGAATAAGAAACGAGCAAGCAGGAGCGAAGCATACCCGCAAGCCTACCACTAACGCCACGTCAGTGACACGGTAAGCCGTTGGCCTTACGCCAGCCATGCAAGAATTGATTTTTGGGGCAAACGACATCTTTATGAGGCAGGCGGCCTTTTTAAGGCAAAGCCGTTGGGATGTTGGGATGTTGGGATGTTGGGACGGTTGGGACGTTGGGACGGCGTTGCACTGGACCCTTCTGAAGCAGAATATCTCATTGAGGCTGCACAAGAATTGGCCGGCGACCCCCAAGTAAGTCCTGATTGGGCAGGAACATGCCTTGGCTCTCATCGAAGGCGGTCGGCCGGCACGAAGTAAAGAATCTCTCAACTACGCGGGCAAAATGGCAGGATTGGGCATTCATTGGCTCCATTCTTCGAGGTCAGCTTCTGTATTCAGAACTTAGAGAGGAGTGTCGGAATTTGGCGAGGGCTTACCTTTTGATCGAGTTGCGTTTCCGGTGAAATAAGCATTGCATTTTCCAAACCGGTTCCCCGCCTTGTCCTTACTAAGCTTGACAAAAGTATTTCCGGGGGTTGATCCAATGACAAGCAACGCAATTGCGGAAACTCCGTTAGTAGCATGAATTGGCGCATCTTCCAACGGCCGGCAAAACGCATGGCGTATTCGAACAACTCATGGCATGCGCGCGTTGTCAGTACGTTCGGTCTAAGATAGGCGAGGCGATAGGTTGCGGCATCGTCACGGCGGTGGGAAATAGCAGCGATTCCACCACGATCGCAGGCTGAGGCCTGGAAAAGAAATACCCTTGTCCTTCGTCACATGTAAGCTGCTTCAGGAACAAAGCCTCAGACTCGCTTTCAATACCCTCAGCGACTACGCGTAAATTCAGATCGTGAGCCAGCGTTACCATGGCACGTACCATTGCGGCATTGTGAGGATCCGTATCCGCACCACTAACAAATGAGCGATCGACTTTGAGCGTATCAACAGAAAACTGCTTCAGATAGCTCATCGATGAGTAGCCCGTGCCGAAGTCGTCGATCGCGATTGCGATCCCTAGCGCTCTAATTTTCCTGAGGCACTCAGCCGCCGCCTGTGGATTCTCCATGATCGAGCTTTCGGTCAATTCCAACTCCAGCGAGCGCGGACCCAACTGACTCTCCGCAACGATATGCATAAGGCGATCTATGAAATCCTTTTGTCGAAAATGACGCGCTGAGACGTTGACCGCGATTCGCAGATTCTTCTGCCCTTGCTTTTGCCATTGCAGAGTCTGACGACAGGCAGTGCGCATCACAGATTCGCTGATCTCGATGATCAGGCCGGTGCTTTCTGCCAGGTCCAGAAATTCGATGGGAGCTAACAAGCCAAGTTCCGGATGCTGCCACCGCACCAACGCTTCCAGCGCCGCAACTTCCCGAGACGACAGATTGACAATCGGTTGATAAAACGTGACGAATTCTTCATTGTCGATCGCGTGGCGCAGGCTTGTTTCAAGCGATAATCGCTTGAGAGACGTGGCATTCATGTCGGCGCTGTAGAATTGGTAGTTATTTCCGCCGAGTGTTTTCGAGCGATGCAGAGCTGCGCCCGCATTCTGCAGGACGCTCGACGCACCATTGGTGCTATCGGATGAGCTGCTGATGCCGATGCTCGCGGTCAAGTAGACTTCCTGATTAGCTACAGCGAACGATTTCCTAAATATGTCTCGTATCGACTGGCAGACCTGCTCGGCTTCTGTTGAGTCACTAATCCTGTTCAGCAAAACACCGAATTCCGCACCTTCGAAACGCGCAGCAATCGCATGGCTGCTCAGAATAGCTCGAAGCTGAACCGCCATAATTTTCAACAACTGATCGCCAGCCTCGTGTCCCAGCGTGTCGTTTATGTTTTTGAATCGATCCAGCGATACGAGCATAACGGTCGCCAGATGACCGTTCGCCTTTGCGTTAACCATTGCTTCGTTGCATCGATCGACGAACAGAGTCCGGTTCGGCAAATCTGTCAGGCGATCGTGGTAAGCCAAGTACTCGAGTTCAGCCGTTCGCTCCTGAACCAGCTCTTCCAGATGATTTTCGTATCGGCGCTTGTCCTTGAGCAATGCGCGGTGCGACAGCGCGCGCCGAACAGCAGCTTCGATGTGATCAATGTGAACCGGCTTGGTGATGTAGTCGAAGGCACCGGCCCGCATGGCTTCGATCGCGTAGTCTATAGTTTGTTGTCCGCTAACCATTATGACAACCGCGTCTGCATCCTTCTGAAGTATCGTGGGAACCAGTTCAAGGCCGCTAATTCCTGCCATGTTTATGTCGCTGATGATGAGGTCGAATTCCCTTTCATCAAGCAACGCGAGAGCGGACTCAGCTGATTCCACGGCGGTGCAGTCATTTCGCGTAGCTAACAACCGCACGAGCAGCAGGCGAATCTGCTCATCGTCGTCGACAATCAAAATTGCTGGCTTGTGTCTGACGTCAGACATTCAGTTACCTTGTTTAATTTGGCGACACGAGGTCCAGCTGGCGTTCGCGCATGGCGGGACCTAAACGTGCCTCCGGGGCCAATTCATCCGTTGTTGCGAGTTCGGCGATTTCATTCAGTCTCGCGCGCAGCCGGTCATTTACCATCTTGAGGTTATGTCGAGTCTTCACCGCGTCGTAATGCGCAAGCGCCCGCGAGACGGTTATGGCCAACTCCTCGTTATTCCACGGTTTTGTGATGTACTTATAGACGTGGCCACAATTGATTGCCTCAATCAGACTGCTGACGTCCGTATAGCCCGTTAAAAGAATCCGCACCAGGTGCGGCCGCAGCGCCACCGTCCGTTCAACGAGTTCTATTCCAGTCATCTCCGGCATGCGTTGATCCGCAATCAGCAGCGCCACGTCGTGATTCTCAAGCGCTGCAAGCGCCTCAGCACCCGACGTGGCTGTTAGGACCTCGTGCTCGTTCCGGAATAGTCTTTTGAGCGCACGAAGATTTGCCGGTTCATCATCGACGATCAGAATCTTGTACTTCATCTTTTCAAACCTCTCTTGTGTTCTTGGCGCCAACGCCGTTTCCCTGGATGTGAATAGGTAAGGAAACATTGAAAGTTGCGCCACGTCCTAGAGCGCTCTCCACTGTCAATGTCCCTCCATGTCGAACAACAATTCCGTGAGAAATGGATAGACCCAGTCCTGTACCTTCCCCAACCGCCTTGGTCGTAAAGAACGGATCGAAGATTTTGTCCATATGCTCAGGCGCTATACCTTTTCCAGTATCACTGATGCTTACTGAGGCCGTTTTCCCATCTGACGATGTGCGAATGCACACTTCGCCGCCGCGGTCGGCAATCGCCTGAGCAGCGTTCACCAGCAGATTCATCCAGACCTGATTAAGCTGCCCGGCATAGCACTCTATTGGCGGTACCAACCCGTATTCGCGTCTCAAACCGATCGACGGGGCACTGTAGTATTGCGAAAGCAAACGAATCGTAGATTCAATGCCCTCGTGGAGGTCAACGTGTTTTATCTCCGCCTCATCGAGTCTTGAGAATAATCGCAGGTTCTGAACTATATCCCTGATGCGCTCAGCTCCGCCGTAGGAGTCTGTTACGATTGATTCGAGATCGGACATCACATTCTGGTAGTCAGCTTCAGCCTTGGCGGCGGTAACACGCGCTGCATCAGGCTCATTTAAGAAAGCCTGTTCATAACTCGCCAATACTCGCCCGACCCTATTAAGGTATTGAGGTAGCGCTTCCATGTTGCTGAAAATGAAGCCCGCTGGATTATTCAGCTCATGCGCGATCCCCGCCGCCAACTGTCCGAGCGATGCCATCTTTTCACTATGGACCAGCTGCGCCTGAACTCTCTCCAGTTCGCCTTTGCGTCGCGCCAGCTCTAAGTTCCGCTTCTCCAAGTCCTCTTTGTATTTTCGGGCATTGCGAAGTAGCGTTCGACGCTGTAAAGCTCTGTCAACGCATAATTCCAGCACATCAAGATCACAAGGCTTAACGAGGTAGTCGTAAGCTCCCATTCGGATCGCGTCAATAACACGCTGCGTTCGGTCCACGCCCGAAATTATGATCACGGCCGTGTCGCGGTGAAGCTCATTGATCTTGCGGAGTAGTTCGATACCTCCCAAGCCGGGCATCTGAATATCGGTGATCACCAACGCGAACGGTTCCTGTTGGAGCCAATCCAGGGCTTCCTGGGCATTTGCCGCTGTTTCACACGAATATCGTTCATTAAGACACTGCGCGAATAAGCTGCAAACTTTCTCTTCGTCGTCAACAATCAGCAGCCGTCGATCATGTGCTTCAGCGTAGGTCTGATCGACCGATTGCACGATTAATGCTTCATTCACAACCTTGGCTACCATTGGCGTCACGCGCTTTCCTCCTGCTCCAATACCTCACGGACTCTACCCGCGAGTTCGTCGGGCGCAAACGGCTTCTGAATAAAGTTCGCCGACTCATCGAGTACTCCTTGATGCACGATCGCGTCGTCCGTGTAGCCAGACATGAACAACACCCTCAGTGATGGCCGTGTTTGAAGCATTCGCGTCGCCAGTTCACGCCCATTCATTCCCGGCATAATCACATCTGTCAGTAGCAGATGAATCGCTCCCTCGTGTTGAGCGGACAGAGCAATTGCTTCATTACCGTTCGAAGCTTCTACTATTTCATAGCCGTAGCCTTTCAAAGTTTGACGCGCGAGCTTGCGCAACATCTCTTCATCTTCAACCAGCAGGATGGTCTCTGTTCCCTTCGTCACTCTCGCGTCTTCAATATTTCGCTTGTATTCTTCAGCGCCGTCGTCAACACGCGGCAAGTAGATCTTGAATGTGGTCCCTCTGCCGATTTCGCTATACACCCAGATATTGCCACCCGACTGTTTGACGATGCCATAGACCGTAGACAACCCTAGGCCGGTGCCCTTACCCATCTCCTTCGTGGTGAAAAACGGTTCGAAAATCCGCGCCAGGGTTTTCTGGTCCATCCCGTGACCCGTATCGGTGACGGCCAACATTACGTGAGGACCAACTTGGGCACCTAGGTGATCCTTGCCGTACTCTTCATCGAGATAGATATTGTCTGTTTCGATCGTGAGCTTTCCGCCGTTAAGCATCGAATCGCGCGCGTTCACAACGAGATTCAAAATGATCTGTTCGATTTGGCCAGGATCGGCACTGACGTTTCCCAACTTCGGCTCCAGTACCGCGCGGAGATCGATGTTCTCGCCGATCACGCGTTGAAGCATTTTCTCCATATCAATCACAACCGAGTCTAAATTTAGGATCTTCGGCTGCAGTACCTGCTTGCGACTGAATGCCAAAAGTTGACGCGTTAACGACGTCGCCCGGTCGCCAGCTTTTTTTATCTCTTCAAGATTCGCCAGCAGCGGGTCTTCATGGTTCAAACCGCGCATCGCAAGCGAACAGAAGCCATTAATGACGGTAAGGAGATTGTTGAAGTCGTGCGCTATTCCACCCGCCAGTTGGCCCACACCTTCCAGCTTCTGCGACTGTCGTAGATGTTCCTCGGTTTCTTTGAGGGCTTGTTCAGCCCGTTTACGGTCCGTCACGTCGTTCGCCAGAACGAGCTTCGCGTTTCGCTCTGCGAACACGAGCGGATGCGAGATTATTTCGACATCAATAGAACCGCCGTCTTTCTTCTCATGCTTCCACGTGCCCGCTGAATTGAAACCACCTTCTTCCGAGATACGGTCCAGGAGCACCGCCACATCTTCTGCGGAGCGAATATCTCTAATCGTCATCGAAAGAAATTCGTCACGTGAGTAACCATAGTGAAACACCGCTGCTTCATTCACGGCGAGAAACTCAAGCGTGTGGCGGTCGTAGACCCACATCGGCAGTGGATTGCTGTCAAAGAGCAACCGGTAGCGCTCTTCGGTCTCGCGCAAGGCCTGCTCCGCTCGCTTTCGCTCCGTTATGTCTGTGGCAACACCCAACACCTGAACGGTGCCGTTGCCGGGGAGCTTAAGTGGAACCTTGATTGTCTGAAACAGCCGCGTTTCGCCAGTCTTTGAATTAGTAAGTTCTTCTTCAGGAATGAACTTAGGCTTCAGAGTGCGAATCACTTCGTCATCATCATGGATGAACGTCTGAATCTCAGCGTGGTAGCCATTTAGATCCGCTTCCTTTTTGCCAAGGATTTCTACGGCCGGTCGGCCGTAAGCCAGCTCCACCGCTTTATTAATCAGCGTGAACCGTCCCTCGGCGTTCTTGACGAAGATTGGATTTGGGCTGGTTTCTACGATTGCCCTTGAGTATTGCTGTTGTTCTTCCAATTCTGCTGTTCGCTCGCGCACGCGTTCTTCGAGTTCATCATGCGCTTGTTGCAAGGCTTGTCTGGCAGCGCGCCGCTCTTCAGCATTTTTGCCGGAACCTTTAATCACCAAACCTGAGCCAGCCACAAGAAAACAGACGGCAGTATTCAGAGCCATCGGGATGGTGCGACTACCGTACATGAGCGGGGCGCCATACAAGTAACCGAGGCAGAATGCTGCTCCAATAGACGCCACAACGATCGATAGACCGTGACCGATGCCCTGAGCCCAACGCTTGGACCAGGTGAACAAGAATAGAGATGTGCTTAATAAAAGAAACGTAAGCGCGGTGAGGAATGCCATCTTGCCCACTGGCGCTAACCCGATCGAGTCTGAAGGGAAGTGAAAGATCCAATGGTCGACCCGCAACTCAAGTGAAGTCAGATATTCACTCATCCGGGCCACTGTCAGCACTGCAGCCACAGCGATCGCTACTCTGGCAAGCCTGGAAAACCGATGTGCTCGACTTCCAGTGACGATAAGACACAGCCCGCTTAGAACAAAAACAACCGTGGTATTCGGCGCCATCGGAATGTATGCCGCTCGAAAGCCTTTTAGTATTACCGATCCAGTCAACCAACCGACTAGTGCCGCTACACTGATGAAAATTACAATGGCTCCGCACGCTTGCGACACGCGCGAATATCTCGCCAGCAGCCAGACCTTCATTTTCACGTAATGCTCCCGGTGCGTAAGGAATGGGCAAGAAGAGCTTTCGACGAACTAGCCAATCTGGGAGTATTAACTAACTCCCTCCGTCTATTTTGATAAACGAAGTTCGCGCGGGTCAATAGGAATCTTCCCCACGGTTGTCACGTTTTGATTTCAGTGGTCCATTAACGCAACTAAGTGACACATTTTGTCAGGCGGGCATGGATGTTTCGCCGCATCAGGCGCTTGGCCCAACACAATCACAATAATAAAAACTCTAGCGTGGGCTGATCGCCAAGTCTTATATTCGATGTTGTACCGAATAATTCTATGTCGCAGATCAGTCGGCAACTGGGAATACTCTCGAGGCTAATCTTCGTCGCGTTCTCGATCGCGGCGACCTCGCTTCATGCGCAAACGCGCAACCATCGATTGGAATCAGATGACCTTGCGACGAAGGCGCCGATCGTAGATGGCCGGATTGGCGCGACCCAGCAGAACGACATTGTCTTGGCAAACCGTGCCATCACAGCTCTAAAACAACTACAAGCGAAGGTCATCGTTTATCGCTCCCTGCAAGATTTCGAAGCTGACAGCAGGCTTGGGCGCGTGTCGTTGGATACGTTCAAAGCCGACTTACATTCCGTTAGTACCGAACTAGAGCCAATTCTTACTCAACTGTCTGACCGAAGACTCAGAGCGCATCTAACTAACGCCCTTTGTTCATTCCGTGATGGCGCTTTCTGGTGGGAAAAAGTAGTTCAGCCCCGCGTTGTCACGACCCGAACGGCCGGTCTCACGCTTAGAAGTGTTACGCCCGCAGAAACTTTTTTCATAGCCACTGTCCCTTGCATAGTAGCGATACATTGGCGGCAGGCCGCCAAATTCTTGCTCCAGGCCGAAACACTCGTGACCCCAAGATGTAAGGACCTTTTGACGCGGTCTGCCGCGATCGCGCGCGTAAACAGCAACCTGGCGGGCGTTGCGTCAATGAAAAGGGGAGCAACTTAATGAGTGAGTTTCACATTACATTCAAAGAACCGACGCCTAACAGGGTGCTTATCGCTGATGACGATCCGGTGATGACGCACCTGTTAACTACCATACTCAAGCAGCAACAGTGCCAAGCGGTCGTTGCCAACGACGGTCGTGAGGCGTATCGCATTCTTCAATCGGATTCACGCTTCAGGGCAGCAATCTTGGATATGAGTATGCCCTTCCTTGAAGGTTTAGACATCATCCACTACATGCGCTCAGAAAGACGTCTTATGCGAATTCCAATAATGATGATAACGGCCGAGCAGAACATCAAGTTGATGACCGATAGCTTTTCAGCTGGCGCGACTGCCTTTCTTCCCAAGCCGTTTACGCCGGAGCAATTGGAAAGCGCCGTCCGCATGTTAATCGGAAGCCAGAAAAGCAGAAGAGCAAACTAACCCTCGGAAGAGGGCGAAGACAATGTTAGTTGAACAAGCAGCCAGACTGAGTGACGAAACCAGTGGTCCTCTGACCACGGCAACTGCCAGCATCACAAACGACGTCTTGGACGTCGAAACGCTGAAGGCTTTTGAGAAAGTAAAATCGGAAGATGGCTCAGATTTCGTAATCGAACTGATTGATCTTTACCTCGAGGGCACTCCCCAACGGATTCAGGCGATCCGCGAAGCCGCGTTCGAAAAGGAGTGGGTCTTGCTAAAACGCACTGCGCACACGATAAAAGGAAGTAGCAGCACTCTCGGTCTCCACCGAGTCGCTCAAGTTTGCCAAGAGTTGGAAGTTACATTAAGTTCCAATGACGCTATAGATGGTTTGGTACAAGCGTTGGAATCACGATTCGCTGAAGCACGGGAAGCATTGATAGCAGAGCGCAAGAGAAGGCTTCAGTGAAGGACTGTAGTGATCTGTACCCTTGGATCAGGTCTAATGGCACCGGGCGAGTAAATTATTGCCAGGTTCGCACAACTTAACCGCACAAGAAGATACGAAAACCTACATCCCACAGGAACTCCCGACGTTTCCCTTCCTCGCTGGTTTCAAATCAATCTGAATCTAGACCAGCTCGGATCAGATTAAACGCAAGTTTACACAGAATGGGCCCTGGCTTGCCGGTCTCTCTGTTACTTGTGCAAGCGTGTCGCATTATTGTGCAATTCGATAATTTTACTGCAAAGCCTGTTGGGACGGTTAGATACGATAGGCGGTTTTTGGCTCGGAAGCCAGACCATAACCCGTTTACGTAAAGGTCCAGAGAGAATACTAAAGTCGGCGTAGGCGGTCCGTATTGGTTTCCGTCTAAATGAAGGTTCCTTTCCAGTTTTAGCCGGACGTGCGCCAAAGGGTTAAACTGCGACACATGCTAAGAAGAGGCATTAGCAATTAAGAATGTCGGACGTTTACGAAAGAGATTGCCATAAATGAGAGTGTTATTTATTGGAGGCACTGGAAGGATCAGCTTGGTTGTGAGTCGGCTAGCCATCAGTAGGGGCATCGACCTGTATCTGCTTAATCGGGGCTCGCGTAATGAGGAGGTAGTCGGTTGTCATCATCTGACCGCGGATATTGAACAACCACAGGATGTTCGCGCAGCACTGCGAGGATTGGACTTCGACGTAGTCGTCGATTGGATCGCCTACACGCCTAACGAAATCGACCGCGACATAGCGCTCTTCACGGGAAGAACCAAACAGTACATTCATATCAGTTCCGCTTCGGTATATCAGAAGCCACCCGTCCATTATCTCGTCACTGAATCAACGCCGCGCCACAATCCCTACTCGGACTATTCGCAAAACAAGATCGCCTGCGAGGAGCGATTGCGGCGCGCTCATCGCGAAGAGGCGTTTCCGGTTACGATTGTGCGTCCTTCGCACACGTATGACCGGCACTTCCCTTTTGCTCTGGGTGGGTCTGCCGGCTACACGGTCGCCGACAGGATGAAGAAGGGTCAACCGGTGATCGTACATGGAGATGGCTCATCTTTATGGGTTGTGACGCATGCAGAAGATCTTGGACGTGGGCTTCTGGGACTAATGGGTAACGAGCAAGCAATCGGAGAGGCATTTCACATCACCTCAGATGAAGTGTTTACCTGGAATCAGATCTATCAGACGATTGGCGAAGCATTGGGAGTGAAGCCAAACATCGTACACATTCCCTCAGATTTTATAGCAGGCGTTGAGCCAAGCCTCGCCGGTAGCCTATTCGGTGATAAGACCTGGAGCGTAGTCTTTGACAACAGCAAAATTAAAAGGTTTGTGCCTGAGTTTGAAGCCATCATACCCTTTCGCGAAGGAATTCGACGCACGGTGGAGTGGTTTGAAGCCGATGAAGCGCGACGAAACGTCGATCAAGGTCTGAATGATGTAATGAACCGCATCCTCGCGGCTTATGCTGGACGTGACGGATAATCCACAGAGTTTGGGATACGACCGGCCAGCCTCGAATCAATCTCGGGTCGCTTGGAGGCGGTCTTAGTCGCCATGGCTCCGAACGCTGACTTGCGGCGCGAATGAGCCCGAGGTTGTAAAGAGACGTGACGCGATAGTAGCAAGTTTGCGATCGGCTTTCTCGGTGTCGTTGGAAACTATCAGGCGGGTTGAGTCCTCAGCAAACGCGCAGCCAAAGGATGCCGGGAAATACAGTGCGTGTCCCAGGATCTTATCCAGGATGGACGAGCGGACTTCGTATATGAAGAGAGATGTGGTTGCTTCAAGGTGAACGTAAACATTCGCGATCTCACCGAGTAGCTTGCCGTCTTCAGTAATCACCTTTACGCCAATCAGATTCTTCTTGGCAAATGGGAACGCTTTGAGCGACGACTGATCCGGTAACACAAGGGATTGGTCGCTCTGAACTATGACGGCATCGGGGCCAATGCTACGGATTTCTTCGTTGCCAACCAGGAAATGACTTTCATCGGAGAGCTGGACTGACAGGCCGACCATTTCACCTTTGGTCGGATGAACAATCAGGTCGTGGACTTGACCGAGCTTATTGGCAGTCTCAACTGAGAGGACTGCCCGGCCGATTAATGCATCAATTCCCTGAATCTCGGTCATCTCAACTTTTCCTTATGGAAGACTTTCCTACGCTAACCACTGTCATTGGAAAGCTGCTCTTTAATAAAACGACACGCTCGCGTCGTGCCAGACTTTGGATAGAGTGCGCCCATTGGCTATTCAGCGATTTCCTGGATCAAACCGTGCGCTTGTCACATTAGGGTGCGCGCTTTTCGAACGAGCGCAGACAACGGTTAGTCTGCTTTTTATACAGATTGTTTCCTGATGCCAACGGGTCGTCCCAGGTGGGGTGAAACCGAGTTGGTGGTGTCGGACTTCGTTTAGGCTTCTACTAGACTTGGACGAGAATGATTCACGAACTCACACGAAACGTACGAACGGAGATAGTTCGCTTCGAGTATTTCGTGGATCGTCTTACCTGACAGTGAGATCTCTCAAGGGCAAGACACGACTCCTGGTCGGCGTACTTTCGGGGTCGCTGCTTGACACCCCTTTAAAATGGCTGCTATCGTACGCGGTCTCTTAATTTTCCATTAGTGATCACCAATAAGCACTAAAGGTTTTATCGGAGGAGTTTGAATTGAATAATCATCGCGGAACTTTGTTTACATCTGAATCGGTTACTGAGGGACATCCCGACAAGATTGCGGATCAGATATCGGACGCGGTTTTGGACGCAGCGCTGACGCAGGACCCAATGTCGCGTGTGGCGTGCGAGACCTTGCTGACGACCGGCATGGTCATCCTGGCCGGCGAGATTACCACCAAGGCATTGGTCGACTATGCTGAGGTGGCCCGAGAGACGATTAGAGCCATTGGCTATGACCGGGCCAAGTATGGGTTCGACTGTGACACGTGCAGCGTGCTGTCGGCCATCCATCGCCAGTCGCCGGACATCGCCATGGGTGTGGATCCGGGCGGCGCCGGAGACCAGGGCCTGATGTTCGGGTTCGCCTGCAACGAAACGCCTGAGCTGATGCCGCTGCCAATTCAGCTCGCACATCAGCTGGCGCTGCGGCTGTCGGAAGTCAGAAAGTCAGGCCAGCTTCCCTATCTGCGGCCTGATGGCAAGTCACAGGTCACGGTTGAATATCGAGATGGCCGGCCGTTCCGCGTAGATGCGGTGGTCATCTCTTCTCAGCACGCTCCGGAAGTTACCAACGAACAGCTTCGTTCTGAAATTCGCGAGCACGTTATCAGACACACCGTGTCTCCAGAACTGCTCGACGACCAGACCAAGTATCACATCAATCCCACGGGCCGGTTCGTAACTGGCGGACCGCAGGGTGATTCCGGATTGACAGGCCGCAAGATTATCGTCGACACCTACGGTGGATACGCGCCTCACGGTGGCGGCGCGTTCTCTGGCAAAGATCCGACGAAGGTCGATCGCTCAGCGGCGTATATGGCGCGTTATATCGCCAAGAACATTGTCGCGGCGGGTCTGGCGGACCAATGCGAAGTCCAACTCGCGTACGCGATCGGCGTGGCTGATCCCGTTTCGGTTCGCGTCGAGACCCGTGGCACCGGCCGCGTCGCTGAGGCGCAGCTTTCCGATCTGGTTCGGGATCACTTTTCGCTGACGCCGAAAGCAATCATCGACGAACTCAACCTGCGTCGACCTATCTATCAGGCCACTGCCGCCTATGGACACTTTGGCCGCAGCGGAGATGGATTTACCTGGGAGCAGACCTCAAAGGCAGAAGCCTTGCGAGCTGCCGCCGGTGTGTAACTAGCCGGGTTCGGAGTACTGCCTTCAGGCGGAGGTTCCCGACGGAGAAAGTTCGCCGCCTGAAGGCGGGACTCCAAACTCCGAACCTGCAATCAATGACATCAACTTCAACGAATAGAGGAACCTTAACCTAATGAGTACTGCAATGCGCGCAATTGAACACGACATCAAAGACATTTCACTCGCCCCGCAGGGCAAGCGGCGAATCGACTGGGCCGAACGCGAGATGCCCGTACTGCGTCTGATTCGCGAACGATTCGGAACTGAACAACCTTTGAAAGGCGTGCGCCTGGTGGCTTGCGCGCACATTACTACCGAGACGGCTAATCTGGCGCGGGCTCTGCAAGCCGGCGGGGCCGAGTCGATGCTGATCGCCTCCAATCCCCTTTCCACTCAGGACGACGTCGCAGCTTCGTTGGTTGCCGACTGTGGCATTCCGGTTTTCGCGATGAAGGGCGAGTCCACGGACACCTATCGGCGACATGTGCAGGCAGCTCTCGATTTTGAACCGGACATCATCATCGACGACGGCTCAGACGTGGTCGCGACGCTGATTAAGGAAAGGCCGGAGCTGGCGAAAAAGATCGTCGGCTCGACGGAAGAGACGACGACGGGAATTGTTCGCCTTGAAGCGATGCTGAAGGCCGGCGTACTTACCTTCCCTTCGATCGCCGTCAACAATGCCCAGACCAAGCACTTCTTTGACAATCGTTACGGCACCGGACAATCGACGCTGGATGGCATCATCCGCGCCACTAATATTTTGTTGGCCGGCCGCACTTTGGTAGTTGTCGGTTACGGATGGTGCGGCAAAGGCGTGGCTCTGCGCGCGCGGGGCATGGGCTCAAACGTCGTCGTTACTGAAATCGATCCTATCAAAGCTGTCGAAGCAGTAATGGACGGATTCCGCGTGATGCCGATAGCAGCGGCCGCCAAGATTGGCGACATCTTCGTTACCGTCACCGGCAACCGCCACGTGATCGACCGCGACCATTTTGCGTCGATGAAAGATGGCGCGATCGTCGCCAACAGCGGACACTTTGATCTGGAACTTAATCTCGTGGCGCTGCGTGAGCTATCCGGTGAGCCTGAGACTCTGCGGCCATTCGTCCAGGAGTACAAACTCAGCGACGGGCGCCGGATCATGGTTTTGGGCGAAGGCCGCCTGATCAATCTGGCTGCGGCTGAAGGTCACCCGGCCAGCGTTATGGACATGAGCTTTGCCAATCAGGCGCTTTCGGTTGAGTACCTGGTCAAGAACAAAGGCAAGCTCGAGCCCGGCGTGCACCTGCTGCCGAAGGAAGTCGATCAGGAAATTGCGAGTCTGAAGTTGCGCGCGTTGGGAATGTCGATCGATACGCTGACCTCGGAACAGATCGAGTACATGACGAGCTGGGAAACGGGCACCTAAGCATCCCATTTTTCATTTGGAATTTGCCATTTGGCATCCAGAGGCCGCTGAGTTCCCTGCTCCGCGGCTTTTTTGTTTGGCTGGAGCGCAGGCATCCTGCCTGCACTGAGCGCGCAGCGCGAACCTTGCGAGTAGGTTACCTTGCGGCTAACTGCGAACTGATTTCTAGCCTCGATGATTGGAGGGGTTTAAGATGCTCCAGAACGCACTTAGGCCACACCGCGTGGCCTAATACGTAGTTCGGTGGTTCGCATTAGTGGACACTAACCGATCAAGCCGAAGCCGAAAGGACTGAAATGACGCTTCGCAGAATCTTGGCGCTTACTGGCCCGTTGCTTTTGTTTCTCGGTGTGTTCGTCCCTATTTACAGCGTTCCAATCATCGGAAATGTCAATTACTTTAATAATGGCCGCGGCGATGGCGTAATAATTCTGGGGCTTGTCGCGATTTCAGTTCCCTTCGCCTTGCTAAAGCGCTTTCACTGGCTTTGGGCGACCGGCGTGGGCTCACTAATTTTGATCGGCTACTCACTCCTCAATCTGCGGTCGCAAATGTTTGCTATGACAGCCCAGGTTTACTGGCAACTTGGACGGAATCCTCTTCGTGAATCAGCGTTTGACTTGATGCAAGTCGCACAACTCCAATGGGGCTGGGCTTTGTTAACTCTTGGTTCCGCGTTCACAATCGCGTCTGCAGCCATTCAACCTTCTGCTGACCGCCGTAAGTGTCCACATTGCGCTGAGTCTATACGAACCGCCGCCGCTATCTGTCGGTACTGCTCGCGAGAGGTCCCGTCAACCATATCCAAATCCAGGAAGGTATCTCGGATGCCTCTCCGAGTTGCCATCGTTACCGCCGCTGTTGCTGTCATAGTTCCTGCGGTTGCTTGGACATTTGAGAACTTTCAAGCTATTAGGGAGATACTGTACACAGATTATGGAATCAAACTACCCTAACGCGAAAATGCCTTCCGTCAGCGACCACCGAACAAATCGTTGGACCGGAGCGCGGGGAGCGTGTTTCGCAAGGTGACTGATTGAATCGAAGGTTGAATGTAATCGCCGCGCCCGCTCAACTCAACCGTTAACTTTGATGTGATCCTAATCACATCACCTCCATCAACCCGCAGATTGCGCGAAAGGAGTTTTCTAATGAAGAGGTTTACGAATAATCCCGTCACGGTGACTTGCTTGCTTCTGTGTCTTTGTGCCGTGGCGCTGGCCGTTCTCGTAACGGCGCATGCTGAGCCACCTGCGACTACGATTCAGGCTTGCTATAACAACACGAACGGTGGCCTTCGTCGGGTCAACTCTGCTGCCGATTGCAAAAACCACGAGACCCCAATCAGCTGGAACATAGCGGGGCCTGCAGGACCTCAAGGACCGGCGGGAGCTTCGGGACCGGCCGGACCTCAGGGACCAGCGGGAACAGCGGGGGCAAACATAGTAACTTTCAGGCACACCCGCACGGTCGCTAACACCTGTGGTCCATTCAACAACTTCAGCTTTATGGACCAGCCATCGATAAATGGGAACGCGAGTGCTCTGATCTTTGTTACGGGCATCGTCGGGATTAATGGCGCTCGAACAAATACCAACCCCAATTCAAATTTGAATTTGACCTATACCGGTGCCGTGAGTTTCGGTACTTGTCCCGCCGGGCGATGGATAGTAGCAGGCGGCGATATTGCGACCGGAGCTCAATTCAACGTTATGGTGGTTAATCCATAAGTGCTTGATCTTCTTTGGCTGGCGGGATGTTGGAAACCTTACAACCATTCGGCTCGCCTCGCCGGTTGACGTTTCACGTCCTCACCCGCGAGATAAAATACAATCCGCCGCAGGCAAAGATTACGATTGGTGTCCAGACCGCCGGAGCCGGCAGCAGTAGGGAGGGTCGAAACCCTTGCCCCTTTCCCTCTTTCGGTATAGAGTGCGCAGCCGCGCCGGGAGGCCCGCCGAGTTTGAGTCCCGCGCGGCGTGGCTTGTCTATAGAATCTCTCTGAATTCAGGAGGTAGCATCTTGAGAAATAAGATCAGGCTCGCTTCGGTTCTTATGCTTTTCGCGTTGGTGGTAGGTCTGCTGGTCGCGGCCGGCACTTCTGCCGCCGGCCAGGAACAACCGGCCGTCATCAAAACCTCGCTTCAGGTGACCGCCCGCACACTTAACTTCTACGGCAAGAATCGCAACCTGTGGAGCTGGGTGCCCTATTTCAGGTTCAGCCTCACCCGCGACCGCGGCAGCGGTGACCAGCACTACGTCGAATACACCATCCCCGGCGCCGGGCCTGCACTGAAGTTTGACTGCGAGCTGAATCAGAAGGGGGACGGCTTCGAGTGCGGCGGGCGCAGCATCCCCGAAGACAAGGGTTCGACCTACACCGGCCCGGTCAACTTCGCCATCAAGGTGCGGAACGAACTTCAAGGCACAGACGCGACGGTCTTCACCGGCAGGATGAAGGTGGCGAAGGCCTGCACGAACCCCGCATGCCCGGTTACCGCTGGCGAGTGGGTATATTACGTTGACCACGACTGGAACCTGCCGATCGGCCACATCTTCTACAACATGAAAGAGCCGGACTACCCAGCGTTCAACGTCGCGTTCTGGGTGCGCGGTAACACATATAACATGGAGCCCCATTTGTTCTACCAGGGCAAAGAGATCGGCGTCATTTTCAATGACGGCATACAGATGGGTAAGGCCATTTGCCGGGCCATCGTGGAGAACGAACCCACACACACGCCGCACAACATGGTCGGAGGGGCTAAGTGGTCGCGCATGGACTGCGAATTCCCGATAGTGAAGGGGTGGGACAATAAGGGGGAGAACCAAAAGGATATATTCAAGATGGCGGAGAACCCGGGCGAGTACGAGTTCAAGCTGCTATGGAATAACAAGCTGGCGCGCTCGATCAAGTTCACGGTCGGCCTCAACGGTAAGCTCGACAACGGCATCGCAGCGGCCAACAAGCTGGGTACCGGCCGCGTGATTGTGCCCGTAATGATCATCGGCGATCAGGACGGGCTGTGGGATAAGAACGCGTGGAAGACCGACGCCTTCTATGGCAACCCGCTCAGCGGCTTCACGCCCCCGCAGTGAGACGAGGGGCGCCGCCTTAGTTGTTCGAATCAAGATGGCGCCCCCGCTAATTCTCTTGCGACAAACTGAAGTTTGTCGCACATCACGTCCGCACGCGCGAAGTAAAATACAATCCGCCGCAGGCAAAGATCACAATCGGCGTCCACACGGCCGGGCCGGGTGGCAGCAGCGCGTGTTCGCCCAGTTGCTGAAATCCTCCGGACACCAGCCAGAACGCCAGACTCACAACCACCGCGGAACATAACGCGACCACGGTGCTCTTCCGCCCGAGAGAAATCGCCAAAGGCATACCGATCAAAGCCATCACGATCACACTGAACGGCGATGCATATTTGCGTTGAAGAGCGACGGCCAACGCGGCCGTGTCGGCACCGCGGGATTTAAGCGTCTTGATGTAGGTCCGCAGTCGATCGGCGCTCAGTTGTGAAGGACGATCAACTGTCGGTTTGAAGACTGAAGGCGGATCCACTCCACTGATCCTTAGTTGGGCTGCGGACTGTTGGGTTACTCGCGCCTCGTCCAGGTTAATCCAATGCGCGCGATCAATCTCAAACTCACTGCCCGCCAGCCACTTCCCTTCCTCGCCAAAGGTTACGCGCTTTAACTCAACGAGATTTTTGTCGAACTCATAGATTGCCGGCTTGAGTAAAACCTGGCGGCGCTCGTCGAATTCATAAGCGTAAATTCGCGCGCCGTCGGCGCTCACCAGCCAGCGTCGCCCCGTTTCGTTAGCGACCACGACGCTACCTCCTCGTATTTGGGCGCGGAGGCTGTCCTGACGCACGTTCGCCTCCGGCATCACGCGCTCCTGCACGTACCACGATCCTACCGAGATCAAAATTGCGAAGCTCAGACCAGGCCACATCAATCGATAGACGCTTTGCCCACTAGCCCACCAAGCCACGGCCTCGCGGCGTTTGGCGACCAGTGCGTAAGTCATTAGCGCCGCCACCAGGACACTGCCGGGAAAGAGCTCGACACTCACCAACGGCAAAAGATAGAAAAGGTATTGGGTCACGAGCTTAACGCTGGCGCGATTTGCGGCGATGAAGCGCCACAACTCAAAAGTCGTGAAGACGTTAAAAATCAGCAGCAGGGCCACGAACCCAAAAAGGAAACTGAAGCCCATCGTGCGGAGGATGCTCCAGTCAAGCAGAGTAGGAAAACGGGTTACCCAGCGTCGCGCGTCCGCGTAAGCGGTTCGCCGAGCGGGCGCCGAATGATCTTCAGCACCGTCCCGGGCTGACGCCGGTCTGGCGCGCCTAAACCAGTGGGCGATTTCGCGGCGCCTCGCCGCCAGCAACACAATTCCCATCGCCATCGCTGACGCCGTTGCGAGCCACGCTCCGACTGCGGGCGGCAGCGACCCGGCGCGGGCCATCTGATCGCCGGCCAACGTTACCAGGTAATAAATCAGCATGATGAGAAGCGAGACCAGGACGCCGAAGCCGCGGCTTCCGCGACGCAGGCGCAGGGCCAGCGCCGCTCCAAATAACGCAAACACGAGAGGGGCGAACGAGAAAGCAAGCCGTTTGTGAAAAATCATGCTGGCTTCGCGGTTCCTCGGCCCCGTGGTTTCTGCCATTGTTCGGCGCAGCTCGCTCCATTCCATCTGGTCCGGATCTGACTCAGACTTCCGCATTCCCGCCAGCAAGCTGCTGCGTCCGGTATTAATCACGATGCGAAGCTGGGAGATCCGCTCGACCACGTAGGACTGATCGCGAGCTTCTGCTGAAGGAAGTCTCGTCTCCATTGCATCCTGCAGCACCAGTTCCGACTGTTCCGCCGAGGAATCAATCCGTCCTACCCGCGCGGTTCTGAGGAGTGTCGAGTGATCCGCTTCCTGTGACTGAATGAAGACCCGTCCCCATTCGCCGCGAGATTTATCGCCATCCCGTACATAAATCACGTAACCGGGAATGTCGCTGGTAAAGGTCCGGGGTTCGACGGGCGAGTCTAACTTGTACAAGGCGCTGCGGACCGCCACGCTCTTCAACTGCTGCTGTGCCCGCGGCGCTTCCTTCAGGTTCAACTCGAAGGTTGCAGCCGTCGCGATCAGTCCGAGCGCCAGTGCGGGCCAAAGCATTTTCCAGGTGCTGACTCCGGCCGCGCGCATGGCGACCAACTCGCTGTCGCTGGCCATACGACCCAAGCCGATGATCGTACCCGCCAGCACAGCCATGGGAATCGTAAAGACAAGAACCGTAGGCAGCAGTGCCAGCGCCAGTGAGTAAACAAGCGTGGAAGGCACGAGGCCGTGAAAAATCGTTTCGAAGTAGCGACCGGTTTGTTGAGCGAAAAGGATCGTCGTCAGGAGTACGAGCGAAAAGAGCGTGTAGGGAAAGATCGCCCGCAGAATGTATCGCTCGATTAATTTCCTTCTTGCCATGCTGTTTGGCCTTCGACCGTTCGTCCGCTTTAGCGGGGCGACGCTCTGAAGGTGCGCGGCCGCCGCTCCAATGCCCGCACGATCAAGCGATGCGTGAGGTCCGCAAGCTGTGCTTCGGACGGCGCTGAAAGATCCTGGAAGGATTTAGCAAAGTCTGCCGGCCCAAGTTGCTGGGTTCCAATCAAAGTGCGTTGAGTATCAGGCAACAAACGCTGATTGCCACTGCCGGCACAATTACGACAGTGAGGTTTCACCTCAACATCCAGGTACGCAGATTCGCCTTCGCCGATACGTGCGCCGCATTCGCCACATTCCCGCACGTCTGGAAACAGACCCGCGAGCCGCAGCAGCCAAACTTCGAAATAGCGCATCACCAATTGACTGCGGCTGGGGGTCTCTGCCAGAGCATCAACGCAGGCACTCACCATCCGGAACATCTTTTCATTCGCTTCGTGCGGCGGCGCAAAGTCGCCCACTAACTCTCCCATGTAGGCCAGAACCTCTGAACCCTCAGTCTGGCTGGCAAGATCGAAGCGGGACTTTATGATCTCAGCCTGCGACATCGTCACCAGCTCGCGGTTCTCTTTCTCGTAGAATGCCAACTTGATTAGGGTGAATGGCTCGAGGGCGGCGCCAAACCTGCTCTTCATTCGCCGCGCACCCTTGGCGACGGCTCGTACCAATCCGGCACTCCGCGTCAGGCAGAGAACAATCCGATCGGCTTCCGCCAGATTGTAGGTGCGAAGAACGATTGCATCAGTGGTAACTAAGGCCATGGCGGGGTTCGCAGTGAAGTAAAGCGATACATTAACGAATCGGCAGGAAATAGAGGATCCAGCCAAGGACGAATGCGATCGCGACAAATTCTCCGAACACTCTCAAACCGTAAATCAGCCGATGCCGGTCCGTGCCTTTCGACACCACACCGAAGACAATACCGGTGAGTCCGGCAAAGACTGCCATCCAAAGTACGTGCCTCATTCTTTCCTCCCTGCGGCAATGTCAAAAGCGTCGAGCGCGGCGAGATAATTGAGGAGGCCCGCGACCAGCAGAAACGTGTTCCCGTATTCATAGGTTAGCCGCTGGGCCTGCTCAGCAAACCCCGTATTCGTCAGCCAGCAGGACAAGTAAAGCAAGCCGGAACCTACGTTGGCGCTCATCGGTAATAGTTGAACCAATGCCGCAAGGCCGTGGTCGGTAACCGTGAACAGGTGACCACCCAGCCACAGGCCGAGGAAAAACATTACCCATACGGCGCCGCCGAGCAGCAGGCCGCGCATCCACCTTCGTTGCAGGACATGACCTAAGCCGGGCACCGCCCAAGCGGCCAGCCCCATGAGCCACGCGATGCGCGGTGTCTCAACATTTTGAGTTTGCTCAATCGACTTCGCAGCCAAGATTCTCTCTCCTCACTACCTAAACGTTTGAAGAATTTACCGGCGACTCCACACTTCACGTACGTTCTGAGGTTACCATCCCGAAGCACTGTCACTTTGAAGATTCCTTTAGCTGTCGGCTCAACCACCGCTTACCTTTTCAATAAAGCAGAAAATTTTCCCTGGTCGCTCTGAATTTCTCCAGAGGCGCCTGCCAGGTAGTTTGTATATGATCGAGAGAATCGCCGCGCTCAATAGCTTCCCTCATCCTCGAGGTGCCCGAGATGATGTCGAAGGGATTCCGATCATACTCGTACTCGTATGGGGGGTCCTTCCAGCGGAAATCATCCGGATACATGTCGAAGGCCGTCTTCACTATCGCGATGCCGGAGATTACCGGTTCAAACGACGTCCGATCAGTAACGTGGATTTGAACGCCGCCGCATGCGTGACCACCGTGTTTCTGAAATGTCGGCATGAAGACATTTGAACGAAAGTGAACTCCTGAAAGACCGAGGCCGGCAAGCGCATCGGCGAACTTGTCGGCATCAATGAATGGAGCGCCAACCAATTCAAAAGGTCGCGTGGTTCCTCGCCCTTCAGACATCTGCGTCCCCTCTAAGTGGACCGACCCGGGAAAGACTGCCGCTGTCTCACACGTCGGGATGTTCGGCGAAGGCAGGACCCAGGGACCATCCGTCTCATCGTACCAGAATTCCCGAGACCACCCCTCCATAGTGATGCACTCCAATTCGCAACCAATACCGAATTCTTCATTGAACATCCTGCCCAACTCGCAGACCGTCATCCCATGACGCGTCGGAATGGGAAACTGCCCGACGAAAGAAGCGAACGCGGGGTCGAGCACATTGCCTGCGACCTGAATGCCGCCAATCGGGTTGGGACGATCGCAGGCGATTACTTTCTTGCCGAACTTCTTTGCCGCGCGCATGCAGTTCGCCAGAGTGTAGACAAATGTGTAGATGCGACAGCCGACGTCCTGTAGATCGAACACGATCACGTCGACGTCGCGCAGCATCTCTTCGGTTGGTTCGCGCGTCTCGCTGTAGAGGGAAAAGATCGGCAGTTCGGTTTTTCTGTCTCTCGCGTGCGACGTCTCGATCATATTGTCCTGGACGTCACCGCGGATTCCGTGTTGCGGACCGAAGAGCGCGGTCAAATTGATCGCAGGATGCTGATGAAAAAGATCTGCGACGTGGTGGAAGCCGTGATTGACGGACGCTTGATTGCACACCAGGCCGACCCGCGCGCCGCGCAAGTGATGAATTTGCTCTTCCAGCAGTCTTTCGACTCCGAGGACGATGCGCTTTTTGGCTTCAGGGCGATTGGAAGAGCCCGGATAAAATCGAGGTGCTGGACCTTTCTCGGCTAGTACATCTCTTGCGGCGTCGATTCGTAAACCGAGTTCGAAGAGAACCTGAGCGGCCAGCGAATCTTCCATCCTCAGCAGCCCGAGCAGAAGGTGCTCGGTTCCGATATGGCGGTCACCGAGCCGGTCGCTTTCTTCGTGGGCGCAGATGAGTGCGAGTTTTGTGTCGGCCCCCAAAGGGATTTCGACGCTGGCGGGTGGTCCGTACTTTGGTGGACTACGCTTCTCAATTCTTCCACGGATGGACTCCAGGGATTGCGGGCCATCGGTGAGGAATCGGGCGAAGAGAGGTTTGTCCTCGCGCGACAAGCCGAGCAGAAGGTGCTCAGGCTCGATCATCGAAGCGCCGAACTGGGAAGCTTCGTACCGGGCAAAGAAAATCACCCGACGCGCCATCTCTGTATACCGTTCAAACATTTTCGATTTCACTTATCTGAAGTCGATTGCTCGGCCAGGTCGGTCACGTTCATCCACAGAGGACGGACCCGCCGTTCACATTTAGAATTTCCCCATTAATGTGGCGCGCCCATTCGCTGCACAGGAAAATAATTGGCCAGGCTATGTCCCGAGGCGAGGCAACGCGGCCAACCGGATGCAGGTCTTCAATCGACTTGCGAAAGTTTGCGTCCGCAAAAACATCGGCGCACATATCCGTATCAACCCATCCTGGCGCCACCGAATTGACATTGATGCCGAATGGCCCGAGTTCGGCTGCCAACGACTTGGTAAAAGAAATCTGCCCGCCTTTTGAAGCCGCATAGTTTGAAACGTTGGCTTCCCCTCTTTGCCCTGCCGTGGAGCTGACAATCACGATGCGGCCGAATTTCTGACGCTTCATGTGCGGAACGGCAGCGTGGCAAACTGTCCAGGTACCCTTAAGATTTAAGTCGATCGTACGGTCCCAAACCTCTTCGCTCATTTCATCGATGGTCGCGCCTTCCCAGATTCCCGCGTTGCAAACCAGAAAGTCGACCCGGCCAAAACGTTCGACGGCCGCATCGATCAAGTGTTGCGCCTCATCCGCGCGCGATACATCGGCCTGCACCGCGAGCGCCTCTACGCCCAGTTTGCAGACGGTATCCACTGTTTCTGCTGCCGCGCGCTCATCCTTCAAATAGTTGACGACCACATTGGCGCCGAGATCGGCAAAGCAATCGACAGCGGCGCGGCCAATTCCGCGCGAGCCGCCGGTTACGATTGCTATCTTGTTCGTTAGATTCAATGAAGTGCCAATGAAGTGGATTGGGGAATTGCCTATCGGCTCTGCCAAATGTGTGCGCTCTCCTCAAGCAGAAGATCAGTTAGAATCTGGTTTTCAAAGCGTTGCGGTCCTGGCCTCAATATCGCGACTTCTGCTTTCAGCGAACTGGCGTGCCTCAGAAACAAAGCGCTCAAATAGCGCCTGCGAGAGTTTATCTCGCTCCCAGCCCAGCTCGGGATGCCATTGCACACCCAGAACGAACCGATCGCTGCGCGGATCTTCAACTGCCTCGATAATACCGTCCGGCGCCCAGGCCGTTGCCACCAGTTCCCTTCCCAGTGTTTCGATCGCTTGATGATGATGACTGTTGACGGGCGCGCTTTCACTTCCCGCCAGCTGACCCAGGGTGCTGTCCTCTAATAGCCGCACACGGTGCGAGTGTCGATCCCTGGGCGCGCCCTGTTCGTGCTTGATAGCATCTTGATGCTGGCTAAGGATGTCTTGTATCAGCGTTCCGCCGCGGGAAACGTTCAGCGATTGAATGCCGAAACAAATTGCAAACAGCGGCATCCCGCGGTCTTCGACCCGCTCCAGCGCCAGCAGGTCAGTCTCGTCCTTGATCGGATGCACACTGCCTAGTCGTGGATGCGGCTCGCGTCCGTACCGCTGCGGATCCATGTCGGAATCGCTACCGGGCAGTAACAAGCCATCCAGGCTGTCCACTATGCCATTGACAAAATCCGATTTCGGAATCAACGGAATGTGGACCGGAAGACCGCCGGCGGCCTTGACAGCTTCGCTGTAATACCGCGCGAGATAGAATCGATCGGTCTCCAATTCAATCCGCATCGTTATCCCGATGCGCGGCCTGGTTTGCTCAGTCATTCGGTAACCCTGTTATGGAAAAGCGATTCAGACTCGTCTCATAATAGCGCAAACGAATACTTCCTTCACAATCACCCCACGCGTTGTGTCTTAATCTTATGTTCTCAGCGCCTCCTCGGCGTGCTCGGCGTATCTGCGCCGAGAAGGCTGACATCAAGGCGCCACTCGCGCGTTTGAGAAAACGAGAGTATCGCATACTCCTCCGGCGCATGGCTTGACTATTCTTCGCGCCAGTTCCTATAGTGCTCTTTCACCGATGAGCGACAAAAAACCTTTGCAAGTCCGCAGCACTACCGTGCTCCTGGTACGGCGTAACGACCAAGTGGCCATGGCCGGTGACGGCCAGGTCACCGTCGGCGAAACCGTCATGAAGGCCAGCGCCAAAAAGGTGCGCCGGCTTTATAACGACAAGATCCTCGCCGGCTTTGCCGGAGCGACGGGTGATGCGTTCTCGCTGCTGACGCGGTTTGAGGGGAAGCTGGAACAGTATCACGGTAATCTCGAGCGCGCTTCGATCGAGTTGAGCAAAGAATGGCGCACCGACAAGATTCTGCGGCATCTCGAGGCGTTGCTTGTAGTCGCTGACGAGAAGAGCTCTTTTCTACTCTCGGGAAATGGCGATGTAATCTCGCCCGATGACGGCGTGCTGGCGATTGGTTCAGGCGGGTCGTATGCGCTGGCGGCAGCCAGAGCGCTGATCACCAACACCGAACTGTCCGCCCGCGAAATCGCCCTCGAATCAATGCGCATCGCGGGTGAGATTTGCATCTACAGCAATACGAACATTGTGATCGAGGAATTGAAGAAATGAAGAAAGTTGGCGGGCCGACAGTTCATCAACATTTGACCCGCTGCTAGTCTGCTAAAGAAGATGGTTATCTATCTCGCAGGTGAAACCGAAGAGCCGGAAGCGCGTCTGGATGAGATGACGCCGCGGCAAATCGTGGCCGAACTCGACAAGCACGTGGTCGGCCAGAACGCCGCTAAGCGCTCGGTGGCGATCGCGCTCCGCAATCGCGTGCGCCGAAAGAAGCTGGCTCCCGATCTCGCGGCTGACGTGATTCCCAAGAACATCATCATGATTGGCTCGACGGGTGTAGGCAAGACCGAAATCGCGCGCCGGCTGGCGCGGATGTCGAACTCGCCCTTTCTGAAAGTCGAAGCCTCAAAGTTCACCGAAGTCGGATACGTGGGCCGCGACGTGGAGAGCATGATTCGCGATCTCACTGAGATCGCCGTTGAGATGACCCGTCAGGAAAAGATTGAAGAGATCGCGGACAAGGCCGAACTCAACGTGGAGGAGCGTATTCTGGACCTCCTTTTGCCCCCGCCAAAGACGTCCACTTCAAATCCCCTCTTCGATTTTGATTCCGGCGAAATAACCGCCCCGGTGCTGGTCCCTGATGCGGAACCCAAGGACGAAAACTTTGCCCGTACTCGTGAGAAGCTGCGCACCCAGCTTCGCTCCGGCAAGCTCGACAATCGCCTGGTCGAGATCGAAGTACGGGAAAAGAGCTTTCCCACGATTGAATTTGCCGGGCCCATGGGCGTCGAAGAGATGGGCATCAACATGAAAGACATGTTGGGCAATCTGTTCCAGGGCCGCAGCAAGCGGCGCAAGTTGCGCGTCGACGAAGCCATGGAGTACCTGATGCAGGAAGAGGAAGAGCGGTTGATCGACATGGACGCGGTGGCCCGCGCCGCACTTGAGCGGGTCGAGTCTTCCGGCATTATCTTTCTGGACGAAATCGACAAGATTGCCGGCCGTGAGTCGGGTCACGGACCTGATGTATCGCGTGAAGGTGTGCAACGCGACATCCTCCCGATTGTCGAAGGCACGACCGTGAACACCCGCTACGGCATGGTTCGCACTGACCACATCTTGTTTATCGCCGCCGGAGCGTTTCATGTGTCAAAGCCTTCAGACCTGATACCCGAATTGCAGGGCCGCTTTCCCATTCGCGTTGAGTTGGAATCACTTACGATCGAGGATTTCAAACGCATCCTGGTTGAGCCCAAAAATTCCCTGGTGAGGCAGTACGTGGCTCTGATGGATACTGAAGGCGTGAAGCTTGATTTCACCAGTGATGCGATTGACGCCATCGCCAACTTTGCGGCGCGCGTCAATCAACAGACGGAAGATATCGGCGCCCGTCGACTGCATACGATTATGGAGAGGTTGCTGGACGAGATTAGCTTTGAGGGGCCGGATCTCGAGCCGAAGAATAAATCAATCGATGCGGCCTATGTCGAGTTAATGCTGGCCGACACCGTGAAGGACCAGGATCTCAGTCGTTACATTCTGTAGACTTTCCTCTTTTCTTCTTATCCGAAACCAAAGTGGTCGTACCGCCGACAGCTCCAGCATCCAAGTGCCGAACAAAGGCGCCTCAGCTTGTTTTGCTCCTGGCTATCTCAGCCCTTTCCTTAGCTCCGACATGCGGAAAACGGAGACCGCCGCTGCCGCCAGTTGAACGAATTCCGCAGCGCACTGAACTGTTGTCGGGAGCGCAGCGCGGCAATCGAGTAATCCTGAGCTGGCCCGCACCGCGGCGAAATGCCGGCGAGGGCAGCGTGCAAAGCATCCGGCGTGTGGACGTCTATCGCGTCGCCGAAAAACCAAACGCGCCCTTACCTATGACCGAAGAGGAATTCGCCACTCGCGCGAACTTGATAGGCTCGGTTACCTATGAAGAGATTAAGAAAGCCGGTGATGAGCTTACCTACACGGACACACTCGAGTTAGCGGGCGAGCCCGCGCGTCTGCGTTATGCTGTTCGGTACGTGAACGCTGCCGGTCAGCGCGCCTCATTCTCTAACTTCCTGCTGATCGAACCGGCGGCGAAAGTCGCGGAACCGCCAACCATCAACAAGACAGGAAAGGAACTCTCTGAGTCAGCGCTGACCATCACGTGGGATCCTCCCAGGGCAAACATCGACGGGTCAACGCCGGTGAATCTGCTTGGCTATAACGTCTATCGAACCATCGCATCGCAGCCTGTGGTTAGCCTGAGCCCGCTTAATCAGGCGCCCATCACGTCGACGCAGTACCAGGACAGAAACTTCAAGTTCGGCGAAAAGTACACCTACGTCGTGAGGTCGGTCTCATTAGGGTCTGAAGGCAAGCCGGTCGAAAGCCTGAACTCGAACAGTCTTGAACTGTCGCCGGTCGACATCTATCCCCCTTCGACACCCGGCCAGATATCACCCGCGCCGGCGCCCGGCCGCATCGCTCTCTTCTGGCCGGCGAATCCTGAAGCTGACGTTGCGGGTTATCTGATCTATCGCTCCACCGATCCAAATCTCGCCAAAGACAAATGGACGAAACTTACGCCAGCTCTCTATACCAAAACCACCTTCACGGATGAGAACGTCGAGGCCGGTAAGACTTACTATTACTATATTGTGGCAGTTGATAACGCCGGCAACGTAAGTCCGCCGTCAGAAGTTGTTTCGGAAACAGTGCCATGATGGAGCGCGGACATCCTGTCCGCCCGAGCGCGACGCGCAGATTTTGTTAACTTGACGCGCCGTGCCGGCATCGCCTGCAAAAAGGAATGCCCGGCTCCGCTACTTAACGGAACCGGGCAATTTTTTGAGTCGCCCTTCCTGACGGTCGGGCCCTCTGACACGGATCTAGTACCGGGTGAGATCAAGAATCATACCCAGGATGTTCCCAAGTATCTGGTACTTTCCCCCCGAGTAACTTCCGTACTGATAGCGGCCGTAATAACCGTCTTCGTAGCCGCGCCGGAAGCCTTCACGGAAGTAATACTGATATTCCCCAAGGTCGACGTAGTAGCCGTCGTATCCGTAGCTGGAATCCGTATAGGCATCGCTGTTCTCGGAATCGAATTGCCATCCGTCCTGACGATCTGCCTGACCGGCACGGAACCCTTCTTCGTAACCTGCCTGAACTGCGCGTGTCAGCAAGTCCGCTCCGTACTGATTCACATCGTAGTACTGACCGCCGCGAGAATAGTAATAGTTGGGCGAGCCGTAATCGTAATAGTTGAAGCTCTGCAGGCGGATCTGATCCTGGCGCAGCCTGCTCCAGTAGCTTTGCTGGAATCGCCATTGGTTTAGCCGTCGCTGCTGCTGCAGGGACTGCTGCCGCTGTTGCCACCAGGAGTTATTGCGCTGAGACTCGCGCAAGCGAACCTGCGATTCACGTTGCCGCCACGACTGCTGTTCACGGTGTCGCCAAGCGTCTGTCTGCTGACTAGAGAGAACCCGTTGCTGGCCCTGGTTTGGCCAAGTGCGGTTTTGTGAGTTGCGATCGCGCTGCGGCATTTGCCGTTGCTGATCTTGTCGCTGCCGGTCCCATTGGCGCTGTTGATTCGAGCGCTGCGTTTCTTGAGCTTGTTGTGTTTGCCGCTGCAGTTCAATCTGCCTTTGCTGCTCATAAGCTCGCCGCTGCGTATTGGCTTGATTCTGTTGCCGGTCGTAGACGCGGCGCTGGTTCTCTTGCTGTTGCGCTGGTCTTTGCTGGTCCTGCGCCTGGCGTTGCTGTTCAAATATGCGACGCTGGTTCTGTTGTTGCTGCGCTTGTCTTTGCTGGTCCTGCGCCTGGCGTTGTTGTTCATAAACGCGACGTTGATCCTGCTGCTGCGCTTGACGCTGCTGGTCCTGTGCCTGGCGTTGCTGTTCATAAACGCGACGCTGGTTCTGTTGTTGCTGCGTTTGTCTTTGCTGGTCCTGCGCTTGGCGTTGTTCCCATTGTCGCTGTTGCCCCTGCCTTTGCTGATCCTGCGCTTGTCTCTGCTGTTGATCAGCCGCGCGGCGTTGCTCTTGCGCCTGACGCTGCTGGTTGTCGCCCTGTCGCGAATCGCGGCGCTGCGGTTGAGATTGGGCCGGTGGCGATTGCTGTGAGGTGTCCTTGTCCTTTTGACGCTGCTCCCGGTCCCGGCGGCCCTGCGCGCTGGCTATCGTGTTCGTTCCTAAGAGCGATACAGCTGCGAGGACTAGCAACATCGAGAGGCGATTAATATAATTAAACTTCATGGCTAAACTCCTTCACTTATGCTGAGGGGAAAGTAATTACGCGATTGCAATCGCAATTACTATTCCACTAGCTCCGCCACGCTTACTGAGAACTTGATCGCTGTTCAATTGACACGATATGGTTGCGAGATAGACGATATCGGTCGATTTTCCAACACCTGTGGGCTGTTTTCTCTTGTGCTCGCTATCAATTCCCGTCGCGTTTCGCTTATATTAATTCCCAGAAGAAAATCAGGAGGCCTTTATGAAGTTCTTTCTCGATACTGCGAATCTGGAAGAGATTCGCAAAGCGGCAGCCCTCGGACTCGCGGACGGCGTGACCACCAATCCAACGTTGATTTCCAAGGAAGGCGACGTCGATTTCAAACAGCACATCGCGGAGATTTGTAAAATTGTCTCCGGCCCGGTCTCGGCTGAAGTTACCACTGCCGAACGAGACGAGATGCTGCGCCAGGGTCGCGAATACGTAAAGATCGCGCCCAACGTGGTAATCAAATGCCCGCTCACGGCTGATGGCCTGGAAGCGACACGGATCCTCGATGAGGAAGGAATCAAAGTTAACGTGACGCTTTGCTTCTCTGCGGCGCAGGCGGTCTGCGCGGCGAAGGCAGGGGCGTCCTTCATTAGTCCCTTTCTTGGTCGGCTGGACGACATCGGCGATAACGGCTTGCGTCTGCTCGAAGAGATCATCGAGATCTATGACAACTACGGTTGGAAGACTGAAGTCCTGGCCGCCAGCCTCCGTCACCCCATCCATGTGATCGAGGCCGCGCGCCTGGGCGCGGATATCGGGACCATGCCCTTCAAGGTCCTCGAGCAACTACTCAAGCACCCACTCACCGACAAGGGTCAGGATCAATTCCTGGCCGATTGGAAGAAGCGGGCAGCAAAAGCATAACGCCCTGCACCTCCGTTTAGGGTGTAGGGCTTAGGGTGTAGATGATGAAAAAGGACGGCGATTTACGAAACCCTAAATCCAAAACCCTAGCACCGGACGGAGGCTCGGTCGTCCACGCTCGCGGCCTCACCAAAATCTACGGCAAACAACGTGCGGTTGACGCGATCGACTTTTCCGTTCAGCGCGGAGAGACGTTTGGCCTGTTGGGACCGAACGGCGCCGGTAAGTCCACGACGATGCGCATGATCGCCTGTCGCACGCCGCTAACTTCCGGTGAACTCCTGGTGGAAGGTTTCGATGTGCGTAACCAGGGTCGGGAAATCCGCTCGCTGATTGGCGTAGTGCCGCAGGAAAATAATCTGGATCCGGATTTGAATGTGCGGCGCAACCTAATCATCTATGCCAGCTATTATCGGATTCCCAAATCCAGGGCGGCCGAACGTGCTGATGAACTTCTTAACTTCATCGGTTTGAGCGAGCGCGCCGGCGCGAAGATAGATCATCTTTCCGGAGGCATGAAACGTAGGCTGATGATCGCACGCGCGTTGTTACACGAGCCGAGACTGCTTGTCCTCGATGAACCAACCACAGGGCTTGATCCGCAGGTGCGTCAGGAAATTTGGCAGAAGCTGGAAGAGTTGAGGCGGGTAAGCGGAGTGACGATTCTGCTTTCGACGCATTACATGGAAGAGGCGGAAAAGCTCTGCGAGCGTTTAGTGGTAATCGATCGTGGACAGATTTTGGCAGCCGGCACGCCCAAAGATCTGGTGCTGGCCAGAGTATCAAGGTATGCGTTGGAAGTGCGCGACGTGGGCGATCTCGCGCTGCACCCGACGCGAAACGGGGTCAGCGCATTGGCTCGCAACAACGCACATCTCTATTTCGCCGCCGACGCGGAAACGCTCACGCCGATAATGAAGGAATACGAGGGCCGCCGGCGCATGATTCGTCTGTCGAATTTGGAAGATGTATTTCTGCAGCTCGTCAGCGACAACGAAGAGGCACCACCTGCGGTAGCGGGTGCGTGATCGGTGATGTCAGAAGCCCGACCGTGAGGGAGGGCCAGTATCGGTATTGCCTCCTGGGATGATCTATCAATGCACGCATCTGACGTTGTTGAGCCTGAGCAAATCACAGTTCGCGTCCTGAAGTACGACGGCACCGAGTACCGCCGCTGGAAGGCGCTGCTGACGCGACAAGAAGATTCTTTGCTGGTCCTCGACGCGAAATTCGAGTACGACGTGCAGCATCAACTGCTCGGAGAGATTAAGCGCGGGACGCAGACGATTGAATATTATTGGCTCGATCGCTGGTACAACATCTTTCGGTTTCTTGACGAGGACGGTGCGACTCGGCTGTTCTACTGTAACGTCAACATGCCGCCGGCGTTTGCTGATAGCACCTTGAGTTACGTTGATCTCGATATAGATATTCTGGTGCAGCCCGATCTCTCCTATCAGGTGCTCGATCAGGACGAGTTTGAGAAGCATGCAGAGTTGTTCGGCTATGATGAGAAGACGAGGCGAGAGGCGCACTCAGCAGTTGCTGACTTAATCGCACTGATCGAAATGCGCCAATTCCCTTTTGTCGTTGATGATCTGTCATCCTCTGTGTCCTCTGTGGTTAATTAATCAATAACGATGCTGGCCGCAACACAAATAAATCTTCGCGATGCGCTCGCCGTCTGGCGGCGCAATGTCGTCGTGCACTTGCGCCTATGGAAGCTGAATATGGTGGCGCCGATTATTGAGCCCGTCATTTCGGTGCTGGGATTCGGCTGGGGCATCGGCGCCCTGGTCGCGGGCAAAGTTTCCGGTAGTTCATATCTGACCTTTGCCGGCGCGGGACTCCTGGGAATAACTGTCCTGATGCGCGCGATGTTCGAAACCACCTATGCCGCGTACTTTCGCATGGTTTATCAGTCAACCTATGACGCGATTCTGGCGACGCCGGTAGACGCGGAATCACTCGCTTTCGCCGAAATACTCTGGGCCGTGACTCACGGTCTCTTCGACACAATAATCATTCTTGCGGTGCTGGCAGTTTTTGGCGCCGCGACTTCGCCCTGGGCGCTCCTGGCGCCGCTCCCATTGTTGGGGGGCGCCGTTTTCATGGCCGGCTTGTCACTGGGAATTACAGCCCACGTCCGAGACATCGATGCCTTTAACGTCTACATGGCGGTGTTCTTCTCAACGATGTATGTGTCCGGGGCTTTTTTCCCGCTCGGCGTACTGCCGGTATGGTTGCAGATACCTGCACGCGTTCTGCCAACGACTGAATCGATTGAGCTCACGCGGGCGTTCTTGACGGGCCACTTTCTCCCGCGCCATCTATATGAAGCTGCTTATCTGGTAATATCTGCGGTTGTAGCGTGTGAATGGGCGATGCGAAGTTTGCGAAAGAGGATGGTAGCTTAAAGGCAGAGGTCGGAGGTCAGGGATCAGAGGTCAGAAAGAAAGTGGACACGAGATTAGAGAGCAACTCCTTTGCGGTCCTCTGCGAAAACCTCTGCGTCCTTTGCGGTTAACGATTCTGCGTAAGAGTACAACCTGATGTCAAAAGAAAAAACCGCGAAAATTTCCAAACTCAATCAACTCCGCGAGCGCGAGAAACGAGCCGAACAAGGCGGCGGCGCCGCTCGTGTCGAGAAACAGCATGCCGCCGGCAAGATGACTGCGCGCGAGCGCGTCGAGTTCCTGCTGGACGAAGGCACGTTCCAGGAATTCGATAAGCTGGTCGAGCATCGCTCGCAGGACTTTGGCATGGAGAAAGAGATCTATCCGGGTGACGGCGTCATCACCGGTCACGGCTTGATCGAAGGCCGGAAGGTTTTTGTCTTCGCCCAGGACTTCACCGTCTTTGGCGGTTCCCTTTCCGAAACCCACGCGGAAAAAATCTGCAAGGTGATGGATTTGGCTTTGAAAGTCGGCACGCCGATCATTGGCTTAAACGATTCAGGCGGCGCGCGTATTCAAGAGGGTGTCGTTAGTCTCGGCGGCTACGCGGATATTTTCTTACGTAACACTTTAGCCAGCGGTGTGGTGCCGCAAATCAGTTGCATCATGGGCCCGTGCGCCGGCGGCGCGGTCTACAGCCCGGCGATCACCGACTTTAACATCATGGTCAAGGACACGTCCTACATGTTCATCACCGGTCCGGATGTGATTAAGACCGTGACGCACGAAGACGTGACGAAGGAAGAACTCGGCGGCGCCGCGACGCACAATCGGAAGTCAGGCGTTGCTCATTTCGCTGCGGACTCAGATGAGCACGCTCTCAGAATGGTGCGGGAGCTGCTCTCGTTCATTCCTTCGAATAATCTTGACGACCCGCCGCGCGTTGCGACGACAGATTCAGCCAACCGCGCCGACACAAAACTAAATTCAATAGTACCGGAAGCTTCCAATCAGCCATACGACATTCGTGAAGTAATCGATTTGATTGTTGACGACGGCTATTTCTTTGAAGTGCACCGCGACTATGCGCCTAACATTGTGGTTGGATTCGCCCGTCTCGATGGCCGGCCTGTGGGGGTGGTCGCGAATCAGCCGGCTTACCTCGCCGGCGTTTTGGACATCGACAGCTCTTTGAAGGGAGCGCGCTTTGTGCGTTTTTGTGATTGCTTCAACATTCCCATCGTGACGTTCGAGGACGTGCCCGGCTTTCTCCCCGGTATTTCGCAGGAGCACGGCGGCATCATCAAGCATGGCGCGAAGCTGCTCTACGCCTATGCCGAAGCGACCGTGCCCAAGGTCACCGTGATTACGCGCAAGGCTTACGGTGGCGCTTACTGCGTGATGGGCTCAAAGCATATTCGCACCGACATCAACTTCGCCTGGCCGACGGCTGAGATTGCCGTGATGGGACCTGAGGGAGCGGTTGATATTCTTTATCGCAGCGAACTGGCTGAAGCCGCGGATAAAGTGTCGGCCCGCCGATCCCGCGTAACTGAATTAGAAGACAAGTTCGCCAGTCCTTACGTCGCCGCTGAGCGCGGCTTTATCGACGAAGTGATCGAACCTGCACAGACGCGACCCAAACTCATCCGCGCTTTAGCGCTGCTTGAAAACAAGCGCGACACCAACCCGCCGAAGAAGCATGGAAATATTCCGTTGTGAAGTAATGCGATGACACTTCAGGCGATTAGAGCGAGGCTTGTACTGTGGCGACTCACCCACAGCGCTCAAATCTCCAATTTCACAAACGTACCCAAGTCACTGGTAATTACCTTGATTGGGGCATTACTCGCCGCATTGCTCTACCTGCCGAGTTCACAGAGACTAATCAGTCAGTATCGGAGCATCGACACAATCTTCATTGCAGCGGGCGGGATGATAGGAACCATCATCGCCCTCATCTTTTCGCTTTCGATCATCGTTGTGCAGCGAGCCGCCGAGACATTCACCCCGTTCATTACAAGGCTATATCGCGAAGACTGGAAAACACACCTGATATTTGTGGTCTTAGTGGTGCTCTGTCTCATATCGTTTCTTTTCAGCATAGATGGTATTGCTTTTGGACTAACCCAAACTAGGTTGCTTCCAATTCAGATTGTAATCATCGCTCTAACGTACGATCTTTCACGTTTGCAGTACCGGCGCGTAAGTCAACTGATGGACACTAATGAGGCTTTGAATATTCTGCTGAGAAAAATGTTTAGACATATAGATGGGATTCAGAAAGACGTTAACAAGTTAGCAAAACAACTTCGAGTCGCGCTTTTAACCGATAAGACCGAAGACATGCCTATTGAAAATTTCGAAACGGTCGTTTATCAATCGAGCCCTCTATACACCGACCTCTTGGCAATAGGCTTGGGAGAAATGGCTGAACTCGCAACTAGGGCAATATCAAAGGGAGAGATTCATACTGCGCAAAAGGCGATTTCATCCATCAGTGCACTTGCGGTCTACTACCTCAACTCTCGCAAAGCCAACATCGCACTCTTTCCCGCTCCCACACAGCCATTCAGCGGTGTGATTGTTGGTGATGTAGACAGGATTCTCGATCCTGTCTACGAGCACCTGATGGAAATCAACCGGCGAGCGGTTGAGAACAAATCCCAAACGATCTCTATAGAAGTAGTGGAATGTCTCGGACGAATTGGCGTTCACTTGCTGTCCATTGGAGAGAAATCGCAACGAATTGCGTGGAAGCCAATCGGCTATTTGGGTTTTTGCGTTACGACTGCACAGGCAGCGCATTTACATGATGTGGCGTTACGCTCCAGTGATGCGCTCCTTCGGTTCGGGAAGGCCATCCCTGAGGATAATCTTGACATCCGGATCTACATACCTGTCATTGAGCTCTGGCGAGACATAACGATGAGAGCTCTGATCGCGCAGAATCCAACAACAGCGGATCTCGTTCTGAAGGATACGATGAGCCTTCTTGAGCATATTCTTAAAAAGAAGCTGAAGCTTTTTGAGCAAGCGTTCTCCCTTACGTTGGATGAGATATACCGACTTGTCCCACTTTGCGTGGCAAATGAAGGGCCCTTTGGCGGGCCATTTGCTCCGTACCAGATGACGAATCTGCGTTCAGTTGGTTGGCTCATTAGCCACGCAGCCAAGTTGACCGTGAAGGAGCAGGATGAATGGAACAATCCTTACAACGACTTCATTGAGTTGAATGAAAAGCTAAGCGCCCACTTCAGACACATCGGGACAAACGTTGATATAGGGATGAGCCGTCTTGTTTGGGAGATTTCCGAGACCATAAAGCACGTAAGCGATGTCTTTTTACATCTCCTTGAACATCCACTCACCGAAAACAAATCCTTTATTGGCGATCTCGTAAATCGGATAAGGTGGTATATCACGTTTTTCTGGAACGCCTTCGACAAGGCAGAAAAGATTAATCATTACTATGCCTACAGTGCGTGCGATCAGATTGGACAAATCTGCCTTGCGTTTTGCGAGCAGGGATTCTTGGAGATTGTAGAGTCTGGAACTAGCGCCATACGTTCGATTGCTGTTTCGTATAGTAAGAAGGGTGAAAAGAGGTCTCCTTATCAAGTCGCTGATCTCTTGGAAATCATTTGGCATGTTCGAATGTTCGCGGAAGCGAAGAACGACTCAGGCACTGTCCGCATGATCGACGAGCAACTTAGCAATTCGAAGTTGTGGGAAGGAGAAGCTGGCGAGTTCTTGGGTCAAGCATTTGAAGAGCGGAAATACCGTTTGAAGCAAGAACTGGTCGACTTGAATTCGTCGCCACCGCTAGATGATTCGACCAGCCTTTTAAGACGCTTGCTCCAAGAAGACCATCCAAACGTGCTTCAGAAGATTTTAGAGGAATTATACGGTAGGTCCCCGTAGTTTATCCCCCTTGGGCCAAGGGGTTCTTGAATTCTAAGGCTGTCACGCTTCCCACGCTACCTCGCCCGTTTGTCGCGCGCCTTCAGCGCTCAAACTAATTTGTGGGGCTTTCGATCCAGCGGCGGTGCCCCTGGCTATTACATTTCACGCCTTCAACGTGAAGACCCGCCCGCTACCGTAGGCGGTACTGACCTCGATCCGCGCGTTATAATGAGACCCAATAATGGCCACCAAACAACTCATCGATCTCAGCCACACGATTGAGCATGGCCTGATTACTTACAAAGGCCTGCCGGCGCCGATCATTTGTGACTATCTCAGCCGCGAACAATCAAAAGAACATTACGCCCCCGGCACGCAGTTTCAAATCGGCAAGATCGAGATGGTGGCCAACACCGGTACCTATCTCGACAGTCCCTTTCATCGCTATGAAGACGGTAAGGATTTATCGGAGCTGGAACTGACTTCCCTTGCCGACCTTGAGGGCGTGCTCGTGGTTGCCGGGAACGATCCGGCTGGGCCAGCCATTAGGATGGATGTCTTTGACAGTGTTGAGGCAAAGGGAAAGGCGGTGCTGATTCGCACAGGCTGGTCCGCGCACTGGAAGACGGACAAGTATTTCGAAGGCCATCCTTTTCTGACGAAAGACGCCTCGCAATTTCTCGCCGATCAAGGCGCGGCTTTGGTGGGCATCGATTCATACAACATTGACGATACCGCCGACTTATCCAGACCGGCGCACAGCATTCTTCTTGGCGCCGGCATTCCGATTGTCGAACATATGTGTAATCTGAATGAATTGCCGCCAGCCGGATTCAAGTTCTTTGCGGTGCCGGTGAAGGTTAAAGGTTTTGGGACGTTTCCGGTGCGGGCGTTTGCGATTGTCGGGCGTTAGACGAAGCGCCCAGCCGAGCCCGCGAGCGGGCGACATAATTGAATTCGCTGCATATCTTAGGTCGCCCCATAGGGGCTCTCACTTAACCGTCGTGATTCTTTCCCACAGCTTGCGCTGTGGGCTACTGATATATCGTCGGCTTCGCCGACTGGAGGCACGATTGATCCAATCCAAATACCTCGTAGCCGCAATCGCATTGCAACTCAACTCAGCAGGCGCGCATCTATATATTTCCCGACACCTTGCTTCGAGAAAGGGCATCAACCGGAAATCCGGCTGGATAAGCTTTGACACGACGTGAGTTCTCCCGGCGGTCCTGAAATATCAATAACCGAAAGCTGAAAGCCGATGAGAAAAAGCTTTATTTTCCTCTTAACGATATTTGTGTGCGCGCTCGGATCCACAGCAGCGTCTGCCCGGTCGGACCAAAAGAGCCGAACAACCACCGCATCGCCATCCTCGCCTGCCTCCAGTAAGGCGTCCGAAGCCGCTGTTGCCACGGGTCTTCCCTCCTCCGATATTTCCAGCTGGATTAGCGAAGCCCGGCGTTTACTGAGCTCGCGACAAACGTCTGGGACGTCGCGCGATCTGGTGACCCTCGCCGCGTTCGACCCGGCAACTTCTCAGATAAGCATCTTTTCACTGGCGAAAAGCGAATTCCTGGTGAAGGACGCCGACCTGTCAGCGAATACGCAGAGCGGCAGCGCCATGCGTGTGCGTGTGGTGCGCGCTAACGGCGTCAACACGGCCGTGACTGTCGCCGATGCGTCGACCGGCCGGCAGCTGGTTCCCCTTCTGGTTCAGTTTCCGATCGTCAAAGCCGGCGCCGTGAGCGAGATAGCTTATTACACTTCGGCGCATCCGGCCCTGGTTTCGCCGGGAGTCACCGAAGCGGGGGAAACATACGTGCGGAGGATGCTGGATGGGGCTGCTGGGCGGCTGGCGGAGGACGGAGTTCTGGTTAGCCCTGACATCGTTGATATCGCCGAACACCTCTGCATCGTTGAGCACACAGACCACAAGCGCTTCATGAACGAAGATCACACGGTTCTCTTCCCTGAGATCCTTTCGCTGTACGCCCTAAATGAAGGAAATACTTTTCGATATTCGGTGAGCACGGCCGGCGCGGGCGGCATGATCCAGATGATTCCGCGAACGTACGAGGCCATTCGGCAGCAGCACGCCAACGTTTCGCTGCAGACGGATTTCGTCAGCGGTATGCGCGATCATGCCAATGCCCTGGAAGCGATGCTCCTTTACATGAACGACACCTGGAAGAATTTGAACCAGAGTACTGAGGTTCAGGCGGCGCTGCGCAACGGCATCGCCACCAAGCCGGAACTCCTGGCGGCGGGCTATAACTCAAACCCGATGAGGCTGCCCGCCTATCTGAAGAACGGCGGCGCTCAGTGGCGCACGCTGATCCCCGCTGAGACACAGATGTATCTGGCGATTTATCGTTCGATAGATGAGACCGTTCGGCTTGGATCGGATTCAATCAAGAGCGATAACAATTCAGGACGGGCTGTGGGCGTGTCGAATCCAGGCAGGCCTTTAAGCTTTGCGGCCGTCTTGTCGTGGCTTGGCCATTCGCTTCAGCCCAGCGGTTTATTCCTCGGCCGCACCCTCTACTGATTGCAAGGCGAACCCTCCTGAGATCTAAAGGCGGCGCCTCTTATCGAGACGCCGCCTTAGAGCTCAGTAACGGTATTGCCGATTACTTCGCCGGCTCTTTCAGGCTTGGATCTAATTGATAAGACATACCGCCAACGAGAATCCCGTCAGCATATGCTTCAAGGCGAATTGTCTTGTCTTTGGCGGCCTTAACATCTTTGGCCGTGAAGGTCTTGCCGGGGCTTTAACCTCAAAACCACTGGTTTCGCCTCGCCGGCCTTCAGAGCGGAACGCATCGGCGCCAGGATTTTCAAGCGCGACTTGCCAGCCAGCCTTGATCAGAATTTTCGGCAGCGCCACCTTCACGATTACGCGAGCATCAGTCTTCGCGACATAAATGTTGGATAGGGCGACGTGAATGTATATCCGAACATCGAATTCCGCAAGGTTTGTTGCGAGAGCTGCGGCACCGATGGCTTCTCATCGACGAATGCGCTTTTTTCTGGGTAGTTTCTTAAATTTGAAATTCTCTGCGCCCCCTTTGCGTTCTCTGCGTCTCAGCGGTGAGTGTAGTCACGGAAAGATTCACCGTAGAGACGCCGAGGACGCCGAGACCGCGCAGAGAAGACCTGAAATTAGGAAACCGCACCTTTTTCTGGGGGTCGGTTGACACGATGTGATAACCTGCGCATCGTTTCCGCCCACTGGTTAAAGAAAGGAGATTAGATAATGGACACCTACCTTATCAGTGTCGTTATCGTTTTGATTATCGGCGGAATTAGCATGTGGCTCAGAAAGCGTTACCTGAAGAAGGTAATGGAAAAAGGGCTGGGGAGAAAAGTAGAAGATCGAGATCTAACCTCGATCACCGAATGGATGGAAGCTATTCCGGAAGAGCCACCTCAGAATCCACCTCGTAAGCCATTCGGCTGAGGATCGGTTCAAGGCGACGCACTGGATATCAGCTTTCGCGCCATCACCGCGACCTGCCCGTTACGGAACCGGGAGCGCCATACATAGAGTAGCGACCGGATTATAGACTCAACTTGACTGGCAACATCCCATCGCGACCGCTCCGGGTTCTGTACCAAACTCTCTTAGCTTCGGTTTGACTTGCGATAGGAATTGTCATAAAAGCCTTCACGTAAATTTCCGAAACCAATTCCATTCTTAAGGAGAACGACAATGGCCGTGTACATGGTTGAACGCGATCTACCGGGAGTCACAATGGATCAGTTGGCCGCGGCGCAGAAGGCGGCGATAGATACTGGAAAGCAATTTACCGAAGAAGGAAAGAACGTGCGCTATATCCGCACCACGTTTGTGCCGGGCGAGGCTCATTGCATGTGTCTGTTCGAAGCCGATAACCCGGATTTGGTTCGCGAGGTGAATGAAGCGGCGCAAATTCCCTTCACGCGGATAGTCGAGGCGTTGGATCTAACTCCTGCAAAATAGCTCGGAGTTCAGCGGCCTTCGATAGAGAATTCTAAATGCGAAGAATAATATTCCTGCTGGGGTTGATGGCGGCAGCCTCGTCGGTCGCGATGGGCCAATCGGTTCCCAACAGGACTATCGCACCATCGGCGCCGACCATTTCCAGCCGAATTGAGCCACCGCGCTTGCCTTTACCATCAGTTCAATGTCGCGGCGCCGACTTGTCTGTGCGTCAAGTTTCTGACGACGCGGCGATGGGCGGAGAACACCTCGTCCTCTATGCGTGGCGGAACAATTCGTCGATGCCATGCACGCTGAAAGGCTATCCGCGTTACGAGTTGTTGGATAAGTTGGGGGCGGTGCGACCGCGTGGGCGGGCAATCAATTCCAAACAACTGCTGGGAGACGAAGCATTGATGCCTGCCGAGTTGGTGACGATCGCGCCGGGCACTGAGGCGTGGTTTCGCGTGCATTACAACTCTGGCGGCGCGGGTTACCTCGGAAAGCCTTGTCCGGTGTCACGCAAGGCGAGAATCGTGGCGCCCGGTACCACGCGAGCTTTTGTTTTGAAAGAGGATATTAGCTCGTGTCGCAAGGTTGAGGTTTCAGCCGTGCGCAGCGGGCCGCTGCCTGAGTAATCTGCGTTAAGAGTACCGATTCGATTAAGCTTGGGATTTTCTGACCCTGAAGGCGACGACCTTCTCACTCGTCTCGATACCAAGGTCGCTTCCGCGGGAATCCGCGATTTGTCGATGAGGACGCTGTCTTGCGATGAAAAGGCCGGGGCAGACAGGGCCAAGAAGAGCACGCCTGCCCCCAAGGCCACACTTCGGAACATCCGGCAACTTCCTTTCAACGACGGAACGATTCGTCTTCGGTTAAGGCATGGTCAGGTGAAACTTGTACCAGCCGGACTTGCCAAAAAATCTGCCGCCTTCCTTGTCGTAGAGCGCCAGATAGAATTTCAGATCATAGTCATCACCGCTGGCCATGTTCAGCGCTTCGTAAGGCACAAAGAGCTGCAAATCATTGTAGACCGCGGGATCGTAGGCGGGAGTGAAATTCGCGTGCGCGGAGACAATACCGTTCTTGCTGCGATAGTTCGGGTCGTCTGTTTTTAGCGGCGTGGCCTTTTCATCGTCAAAGTAGAAATAGGCGATCAACATGCAAGGCACGTCCAGGCCATACTTGACGCGGAACTTGGCATGGACCCGCATTCCCTTTTCGCCGTCGACCGTGACGTTGTGCACGATCCGCGCGCCTTCATAGATCGCCTCCGGATCGTCAGGAACAATCGTCAGGTTATTCCGCGCGACGTTAACTTGCGGATCATTGGTTTTCAGGTTTTGCCGCCCGCGACTGGCGGAGGTCGGCGTAAAACCGGCAAGGGCAACCAGAGCACAAGCCAATATGCCCAGTACGAATAATTTGAACTTCAGGTCTTGCTTCCTCATTTCTGTAGGTCTCCTTCTTTTTTATGAACTACAAAATATTTCCAGAGCATGCCGACGCGCACGTAGCGGTCCTGTCCTTCAAAGACATAGTTGACGAGGATCGAAGCTTTGCTGCTTTGAGGAAATATTCTGGCAGTACCCTATGGGATGTTTGAAGGCGGAATATCTCTCAGGCGTCGCTTAAAGTCAACACCTTTTTCGACGAGGCGGGTAAAACAGTGCATGCGGGAGTAACAAGAGTTGCTAGTTTCGTCTCTGTCCGGTGGGGACCGGTGCAATTTCGATCAGCCGGTGAACAGGATCGAATCGCAACCGGAAGGGTCGTAATGCGCTCATGCCCAGCAGGACCGGAGCGTCGGTTTCAGCGCCAGAGATTATGTCAGTGGGAATCCGTCGTAACGTGAGCGATCCGATCGAGATAGTAGTGGGAGCACCTCGCCGCGCTGAAATCCTGCCACCGCCTACGTCCCTGACCTCATAGCCGGAAATCCTTTGCCCGTCACCGCGCGAGTTCTCTTTCACCGCAAAGCCTAAACTTGATCCGGTATCCAGCAGAGCGCGTTCCCCGTTATCGAGCATCACAAAGGGCCTGCGGCCGTGGCTTTCCTTCAGCCATTGAACGACCGTGCCTTCGGCCGGCTGTTGATTAAGCCGCAGGGGATTGTCTCGAGGATCAAACGCGGACAGCTCCTGTCGCGGAAGGTCAATAACGTATCCGAGGGGTGAAAAAGCTTCGGTTGGGTCAAGCACGCCATCAAGATCGCGCGGCAGGCCACTGGTGACGACAACGGCGCCCTTAGCAGGCAGATAATTCTCGCTTTCGCCTACTGCTAAAGTGTCAACCGATGCTTCGTGCGCTCCGACAGCTGCGCCGCTGAGCCCTGCGATTGAGGTCGCACGGCCACTCCTAATTTTCACCCGCGCTTCTTCAGCAACACCGGTCGATAAGAGAATTGCACCCGCGCCGGTATCAATGGCGAAGCTGAAGGGTCCGGCGCCGTTCACCCAGGTTCGGACCAACAACCCGCGCCCGGCGACTTCACGAAATCCGACGGGGTTAGGAAGTGGAACCGTCTGTTCCAATCCGGTTTTTCGAAGAGGTTTTTGTGTCGTGCGCGCAGCAGAAAGGGCAGTTCCGAATGAAACTGCCCTTGCGCCTGTTGCTAGTACCAGAATCACCACAAACAGAAGCTTGCATCTTTTGTCCACGCGCTTACTCCTGTCCATGATCCTGGTCTGAGACCCGGCGGCGATTAATCCGCCGCGAAACCGAAACATCCTCGCTTAGTAGCGACGCGATCGGTGGCGGATCTTGTACGTGTAGAGTGCCGAGCTGCCCAGTCCGACCAGCGAACCGATGCCCGCGCCCCTCTTACCGCCGATCAATCCGCCAATTATGGCGCCACCGCCCGTGCCCATAGCCAGCGTCAGCTTGTCACGGTGCTTCTGCCAGAAGCTACGACCGCGGGGTCGAGTAGTGCCGTAATCGTAATAGACGCGACGACTATTGGAATACCGGCGCCCACTATACGTCCGATAAGTCGCAGGATAGGTTCCCGTCCGCGACGTCCCGAGCTGGGCGTTGCTACACGAAGTATACCCTTCGTCAAAGCCCTGCTTGTAAGCTGTTTGTTCCGCCGACGTGCGGAATTGGGCGCTATTGTCGGTCGCTACCTGGTTGGTGTCTCTGGCCGCTGATTCAGTCGGCAGAGCGGTCTGGTTACTCGTATTTTCGGCTCTGGCATCACCGCCCGCCGAACGAGTTACCAGTGCGCCAATGCCTGCGCCGAGCAGGGCGCCGACAAGTGTCAAAGCAAGTAGCATCTTCTTTGTAATAAGCATTTCCAATTCTCCTTTTGCTTTCTGGCTGCGATCTAGGAATTTTTGAACTCGCGCACTTAACGCGGCAATATGCGTGCCCCAGACCGCAGCTCGCTAATCTCTTTCGCATAGTATAAATGCTTTTGGGAAAATCTTTGCTAAACGCAAACGATTGCAAGGGAATTGTAAGAATGCGGTAAGTTTCAAATCAGAAGAGAAGTTTGACTGTATTTAAGGTTGTGTCCCATATGGGATCGTCGAGCATTCCAAATGATCATGAGGCCGATCGGTTGGAAAAACAGCGAAGGGCTTCCTCACTTCGCCGAATCGCTTAACGGGCGAGCCCGGCGGCTGCGACTATCCGCCGCCTCGCCGCCGATAATACACTTCCGAAATGGCTTATCCGCGGCAGTTGGACTATTTTCAAAGGCGCTGGTTTGCCAATTGTCGGTGGCCTTCGGTTTTGGCAGCCAGCTCGGCAGAGGCATCATCAGATAACGCGACATCACTTCTGTATACGGCTCATACATCGCCCGCAGTTCAGCCAAAGTCGTATCGTCGCCGGGCTGGTTGCGTAAGGCGGTTCCCGAATCAGATAGAATCGAGCGAAGCCCGGCCAGGCCGTCCGTGGTCAAGCGTTGGCCATCATCTTTCGACGGCGCAGCATTGAAGATCTGCGCGATGTCCACAATGGTATGGCGAGCCATTTTAAAGGTCAGTTGCGCCTGCCACTTCGGCGTCCCATCGATACCCACCATTACCAGGCTGCAAGCATCAAGTACCGTCGAAAGCGCCGCCAGCCATGACTGATTGTCGTGCTGCGAACGAAAGAAACAGAGCACCGGATACGACAAATGGCTTTCGAGCATGTCAGCCGCCCAGCTTTCCCAATCGCGCAGCAGTTCCTCGAGGTTACCCATACTCTGTGCTTCCTGATGACGCCGCAGTAATTCAACAGCGGTTGGGGGGGTGCCGGCGCGCGCGTCCAGCATCGAGATATTTACTTCGCGCCTTGAGAAAGACTGATACAGGACCGGGAGATACCCGATCACCAGCGCCAGCAAGCCGAATCCCACACTGGCTTCAATCACAGTCACAGCGCGCGCCGTCGCTCCCAGCGGTGTGACGTCGCCGAGACCCAGGGTGAAGAAGGTCGTGCCGCTAAAATACAAATCGGTTAGAAAACTCTTCGGCCCGCCTAGCGAACCTATCCGCGACCCGATCGCCCAATGCATACAGGCGAACCCCAGAATCAGCGTGGTGGCCCATAAGGTCAGCAGCACTAACAAAGACAGTGGGCCAAAGATACTCAGGAAGGTTTCGCGACGCTTCTTGTTTTGCACCACGCGCGCGACAGCCGACCACGGTTGCCAGACAAAGCGATAGAAGAGCCGGGTCAATCGCACGCGACGAGTGACGCGACGCGGCAAGACAATCGTCTCGAAAACGTCCCACAGGACGACGACGATCAGTACCACGCCAATGATTCCGATCAGAACATTCATTTCAGCAAGACCAAACGAAAAGACCGGGCAGACGCGCGTGACGTCGCTCCGGCCTTTCCGAGTAGTTAACAGGCCCTGTCTAGGCGGCGCGCTGCGCCGAAGCCGCAGGCTTGTCGCGCAAAAGCTCGAGCGCTTTCTTCAGTTGAGTATCTTCGGCCTGGGGCTTGGGCGCGAGCGGCTGAGACGGCGTGCCGGGCTTGACGTTTGGTTGATTCGGCTTCGTTTCATCGTCATTGCCGGAAAGGTCTTCAACATTGGTGCTGTCGGCATTTTCCGGTCGCTTCACTTCAACCGAAGGCGCCAGGCCGGAATGCGCTCGGTCCTCGCCCAGGAAAGGCTTGCCGCTGGCGGAAGCCCACTTCACCGTAGTCAGCAACAATCCGTCACCGTCGCGCAAGGTGAACAACTCCTGCTCGGCGCCGGCGCCGAAACTCTTTTCGCCGACTACATCGCCACGCTTCTGTTCCAGGAACGCGGAGGCAATAATCTCTGCTGCGCCGGCCGTTCCGTTATCAATTAAAGCGACCACCGGGCCGTTGAACAGCATGTTCTTTGGATCAGCTTCGAACGTCTTCAGCACTTTCTGTTCGCGGCCAATCGTCTTGGCGATCACGCCATCACGAATAAAACAGTTTGCCACCGCAACGGCTTCCTGAATCTCGCCACCGGCGACGCTGCGCAGGTCAAGAACGATCTTTTGCGCGCCCTGCCTCAGTAGCTCCTGCAGACGCGATTTCGCGTCGACAGCTTCGCCGCTGTCCAGACTGTTGATTCTCAGGATACCGATACGGCCGCCTTCCATTCGCGCTTCGGCCGCGGGTGACCGAAACGATCCACGCTTTACCGTCAGGGTCAGCGGCCGCGAGTTGGTGCGTAGAATCCGCAGCTTAACTTCTGTCCCGGCCGCGCCGTTCAGCAACTGTCGCGCGTCATACAGGGAAATATCCCGCGTGGCTTTGCCGTCGATGTATTCAATGACGTCGCCCGCGCGCACACCTGCCTGATCCGCCGGCGCGCCTTTCACCGGAGCCACCACATAGAGGAACGAAGCGACTTGCGACAATTCAGCGCCGATTCCCAACTGCTCTCCCTTATTGCCGGAACGATAGTCTTTGACCTGCTCAGGAGTCAGATAAGTCGAATAGGGATCAAGCCCGTAGGCCAGGCCGCGCAAGGCGCCCGCGCGCACCTTTTCCATGTTGGGCTCGTCCACATAGTCGTTTTGAATATGCTGGAGCACGCTCTCAAAGATTTTCTGCTGTGCGCCGGGATCGTTTGCCGGTTGCTGTGCGCGAGTAGCCAGCCAGGCTCCCGCAATCGTGTAAACGGCCAGCGAAGCCGAAAGGACTATCAAAGTAAATTTACTTTTTAATGACATCAGTTGGACCTCGAAGAAAACCGGAATCAAGCCTGGCCGTCCGGGAGACTTAAGCGTTTGACCAAACGCCTGTATCATACCGTGGCCGTATAAGGCGCGCAAGCGAGTGCGTTCCGCGCATTCCCTTAATTTGGAAGAGTGGCACGGGCGTCCCGCCCGTGAATCACGCGCAAGATGCGCGCGCCACAATCCGCGACCTTCGATGGTAAATTCGCCCGTCGCGTTGCTGACAAACCGATTTGTTGAAACCAGAAAGAGAAGACGCTGCTGCCAGGGTGCCATCTGAGTCACCCGGCCGCTTGCTGGCGATTGACCTCGGCGCCAAGCGAGTGGGGGTGGCCGTTTCCGACGAGTTGCGGATAACCGTGAAGCCTTTGCCGTCGATTGTACGCCGAAGCTGGAAGGATTTTCTGCGACGGATAGTCGCGTTGGTAGAGACATACGACGCCCGGGGTATGGTGATCGGTTTGCCATTGCGTTTGGACGGCGTCGAAGGAGAGGCGGCACAGGACGCGCGGGCGGTGGCGAGCAAATTCCAGCGCTCGCTCGGTATTCCTGTCTATTTGCAGGATGAGCGCCTGACTACGTTCGAGGCCGCATCCAATCTAAGATCGGGCGCGCGATCCGAACAAGAGATTGATGCTGCTATCGACAGCGAGTCGGCCGCCCTGATCCTGCGAGACTTTATTGTTCGTAACGACCGGCCCACCGCTTTGGAGAATTCGACGTAGTGCCAACTGTTTAGTTTGCGCGCAAGCTAACAGCTTGTGCTACAAGCATCCCTTCAGGCTAATATCAATACGCATCGACCGAAACCATGGCAAAGAAGAAGAAGCGACTTCTGATCGGCATTCTGACTCTCTTGTTAGCGGGCGCGGTGGGATTCTCTCTCTGGTTCTATCGCGCGCTCCACCTGCCCGTCACGCACGCAAAGGCGGCTGAGTACATAGAGATTCCGCGCAAGTCGACGCCCGAAGGCATTGTCAACAAACTTGTCAGCGAGGGCGTGCTGCGCCAGAAATGGCCGCTGCTTTTCTATATCAAACTCACCAGCAGCGCCAAATTGATTAAAGCGGGCGAGTATCGCTTCCCTTCTCCAATCACGCCGCTCGGCGTCTTGAAGAAACTTGAAGAAGGCGAACAGCGGCTGAGCCGCTTTACGGTGATCGAAGGTTGGACGCGTTGGGACATCGCCGATTCACTTGCGCATGTGGAAGAATTGCACCTGCGCGACAGCAATGAAGCGCTCCGGCTGATGGACGACACCAGCGCGATTCGCGATCTTGATCCGGCGGCGACCAACCTCGAGGGTTACCTGTTCCCGGCCACATATAGTTTTCCGCCGGACACGAAACCGGCGACGGTGATTGGCGGCATGGCGAAGCGCTTTCACCAGCTGTGGACACCGGAACGTGCCGAACGCGCGCGCGCGCTGGGCATGACGCCGCGCCAGATTGTGATCATCGCTTCGCTGATTGAGACGGAAGCCAAACTCAAGGAAGAACGGCCGCTGATCGCTTCGGTCATCTATAATCGACTGAACAAGCACATCGCGCTGGGCGTCGATTCAACGATCATCTACGCATCAAAGCTGGCGGGTAAATGGCGGAACGACGGCAAGGTTTATCTGAGCGATGTTAATCGCCGCTCGCCTTACAACACGCGGATCTTTACCGGCTTGCCGCCCGGGCCGGTGGGCTCGCCCGGCGAAAGCTCAATCGACGCGGCGCTGAATCCGGCGAAGACTGATTATCTCTATTATGTTCGCGAGCCTTCGCGGGACGACGGCGCGCATAACTTCTACAGCAAGGACGCTGATTTTCAGAAGGGCGTGCGGGCCTTGCGTGAGTGGGAGCGGACTCAGGGACGCTAAGAGCTTCTGGCGTGGGCGGGACGTAGAGTGCCACGTCCCGCGCCTAACGGATCGAACTGGGTCCGGCCGATGGCAACATACGCGCAGGTCAGGGGTCACCCAACTCAGGGATCGGTTTTGGTTTTCTGAACAAGCGGGGCTCTCCCAGCAGCAGCTGGCCGACCGACTCGGGCTCACGCAAAGAGCCTACGCGCACTGGGAGCGCCATCCAGTCGCGCTGCGCGCCGAGCAGCTCTTGAAGTTGGCCCAAGCTCTGAATGTCTCGGTTGAAGATTTGGTGGGTACTAACGGAAAGAAGAAACGGGGAACCGGTCCAGCCGGCAAGATGCGTCAGCTATTCGAAGCCGCCTCTTGACTCCCGCGTAGCCAGCAACAAAAGATCGCCGCCCTATTGGAAGCTTTCATCGCTCACAATCGCGGCGCGTAGATTCCTCTCCGTGTCTAATGATCTTCGGGGTCAAGCTTAATAGAACGAACATCCATAAGCACGTCAGTGTGGTGGTGCCCTGTAAACGCATGAAACAAAGTTCCCTTCACGAGCACTGTCTTGCCGATAAACTCTTTGTGGGGCATCGTGAGGACCAACTCGATCTCTCGTACGTCCTTAACAGACCGTCTGTCAAAGCGTGCCTTCGGGTTAGGGTTTCCACGAACATTTACAGGTTTACTAAGTGTTAGAATAGGAAGCGGTTCCTTCGCATCGGTGTCTGGGTTTTCCCCGTAATTGGGGGGACCGTAATATGTCTTAACGCTAAGTGTCCCTTTGAGCTCAACAACTTTCGGTTGATAAGACACCCAGTCCTTCACCTGGGCGGTTTCGGCGAACCCGCGAGTCACAATCAATACGAAGAAAGTAATCAATATCAGCTTACAAACTCTCATTGCGCTCTTTGCCTCCAACAAGTCCGCCTTCCTGGGGTCCAGCCTTCGACGTTTCTAATCGCATTTGCGACGGATTCTAGCTGTCCCTGAGTTAAGGTACTCATTTGTGTTTGTCCGTCTAGACCAGTTAGATTCTGGACCCTCGCCTGATAGGCCGCTGTGTCATTCTCTACTGGAGGGGCCCAGCGGTTGATTGCCCCAAAAACTGTCAACGCTTGATAAGCAGGTCTACTTAGCAACTCAACGATGGCCGACTGTCCGGCAGACTCGCGACTGAAAACCGCGAACCCTCCAGCATTGCCAATTTCTCCTTGGAGATTCCCCGGCCGAATGTTGCCGGGATTATTATTTCTCCAAGATCTACTACCGCCCTGGCGGATCTCTCGCGTTCCGTCAGTATAGTTGAGGACGACAGCGTTTCGTCTGCCGGCACTCGCGCTTTCCGCCGCCGCATCTGGACAATCAGCTCCATTGGCGCTATTTGGTATGAGACAGTCACCGTCCCAGGGTTCTGCGGAGTTCGCGGTTGGAGGAAGGCGACACCAGTCAGCGTCGTCTCCCAGTGTCCGGGGCGTTTGTGTAAGAACGCAAAATGTCGCTCTCATCAAAATAGCCGTCGGCATCTGTACCACTCGGCCCGGTTGTTGGTGTGCCCGTGTCCTTGACCCAGCGACGCTGGCCTCCCAAGCCCATGCCAAATCCGGGCGGTGCGTTGACTCTGTTCACTTCGAAAGAGATGTCAGGATGCGTCGCCGCGATAATTCCCAATACCGAGCAAGGGACCCAGTCGCCATCCCAGGTGCACTGCGAATCACTGCTCAAGTTCGGACTGCCGAAGCCGGGATAGGACCAGGTCTGTTTGTGCTGAGGATTCGGAATCGAATTGCTCAGGCCGGCGTCGTTACCCAAAGGATCAAGCTCCGCCGACTGCTGTGAAATCGCCAGGCCGCCGCCGCCGGCCGTGACGCGGTAGCTCGCGTTGCTCGGGTCTCGATGTTCCCATAACAGCGCCTGGCTGTTATCCGTCGACTGCCGTTGCCACGCCAGCACCGCACTCCCCAGATACACAAACGTGCGCTGCTTCTGTCCCGTCTCGTTCAGTTCCGTCACTACTTGATTCAGCACACTCGAACGCACCAGGTAGGTCGTCGTCGTGGTCGTCGTGTTCCCTTCCGTGTAATCGATAGTGGTATCGCCCGCTACCTTCTTAACCTTCTGTCCGTCGCCGTCAAAGCTCTGCGTCAGGTCAACACTCGAACCCCAAACGGTCGAGTCCGGATCGTGATAGGAATCTATTGCCACCGACACGCTTCGGCTGTTTCGTCCCGCCGCATCAACCGTGTACTGAACATAGTCGCTTAACTGTGTACTACCGGTATCGGTTAAATTGCCGTCGGCATCATATTGCCAGTTCACGTTGCGCTCGTTCTGATAGTTTTGGTGCTCAGGCGAGAACATTCCTCCCGGTCCCGACCAGACATTCCTGAAAGGCCGCTCTACCAGATGGCCCAACGCATCGTAAACAAACGTCTCTTTGTAAGGCCGCACGTTGGTCGTCCCCTCATTGCGCGCTTCCCCGCCCGAGAGCGCCTGGGTGATCCGTCCGGCGTGATCGTAACTGTATGAGCGGTCCCATTGCGAGTTAATCAGGTCATGCGAAAAGCTGACCCGTCCGTCCGCCTGATAATCATAAGTCTTGCTCATCAAGTTGGGTATCGTGAAGGTGTGTTGACAGGTCCGGGGTCAGGCCTATTTGCGATTCTCATCCGTAACATAGGCCGCGCATCCTACGTGTAGCTAGTCCGGGCGTCAACCCACATCGCTGCAAGGATTTTGCATCAGCGTGTTGAGTATTCAATATCAAGACTTTGAATAAAGTTAGGTGGCTGTTTGCATTCGGATGGTCCGAAGGGAAGGGGTGACAGAATCGCAAATCGCAGGCCTGACCCCCTTTCAAGGTTCAACCTTGGGTACCATCTGCGAAGGCGCGGAAGAACACGAAACACTCTTTCGCGCTGTTCAATTTCTTGGCCGCTTCTTGACTCTGCTTTTGGTCCGGACGTGAAGGGCTATCGAGGCTGTTTTTGTACAAATACTTGGCGTGGTTACTTCGCCAATAACCAAGATGGTTCGCGCCTTTGAATTTCTTGCGGATACCCTGATGCGCTCCCCCTCGGGAACAAAGGAGGCATTCTTGGACACGGACCAATCGATTGTGGGTGAGAAGCCCAGAGGCGCCTCGAACCTAGCACTACACGACACGGGCTGCCCAATACTTATCTCCCCAGACGAGCACTCAACAAAAAACAAATATGGCATACAGTCTCGAAGTCGCTGCTCCTCCGCGATTGAGTATCCGGGACACCGCTTCGTTTTATCGCTTCGTCTCGGACCGTAAATATATGCCTCTAAGACATCATCGAATACAGACAGTGTGACCCCATCCTCTTCATTGACAAATAACAGGTAGGACGGGTTATCAAATGATCCTGGCTCCTTGCGGAATTTGGAAAGGTCCCATTGCGTTTCTGAGAGCCGCACTTTTTTCTTAGGCACGATTTCCACTGACGTAACGGTATTAACTGGCACATTCCAGCCCTGACGGTCGAATCGGCAAGAGCGTTTTAGATAGAAGACGTCGATCGTTTCATTCGCGAAATCGTACTTATTCACCCCGCCCACGACCTTCGGCCGGCCTAACAGTCTTTCCACTTGCTTACGGGAAGTACGCAATGGCCGAATTTGTCGCCAAGCTTGGGCAAAACTGCTCTCAGCGAGCAAAAAGAGCAAGCACAGGATTTTCACGCGCATGAAGTGGTTACTTTTTCGCATAGGGGTCACACACAATGTGCAAGATGGATTGGAAAACTTGCGAGTTGTGAGTATCCGCATTTGGAACGCCGCGAGCCCAAACCTCAAACTTTAAGTCAGAAGGCGGCCCGTTTTGGTATTTCTGAAGATTGATGTTTGCGCTTGCCGCGGCGCTAAGCGCAGCTTCGGCCATCGTACGATGAGAAACAGATCCGGATCCTGCACCGCCGCTGGCGTGTGTTCCCTCATGAATCATTGTGAAGAGGGGATCACCGGGGAAGCCGAAGTTGATGGTAACGCTGGCCGAACCGTCGTCGATATTACCGCCTCCATACCCTCCAATCTGGAATCCCCTTCCAATCGTGAGACCGTCTTGGTGGAACAATCCTCCGTGGTCGGCCATATAATTAAATACATCTACCAGGTTGTGCGCCCCGGGAATGTTAGCCTGAATGCCGTCCAGGAATTTTTTGCAATCTCCTCTGTAAATACTTTGAAGCTGGCCCCGGAAGTTCGAGATTTCTTCTGGCGTCATCTGCCGCCGTCGCATCTGTTCTGGTGTTTGCAGCCAAACATCGTGTAGTGCGTAATTCTGCGGTTGGCTCTGATTCCCGAATTGCGGCAAACCAACGATGATGCTATCGATTACCTTTCCCGCGCTCCAGCCAGAAATTTCCTCTCCGCTTTCGAGTTCACTAACTCTGCTCCTGACGGCGGCGTGCACTGTGTAAGCATGGAGGCCAGCCGCGAACAGTGGGTCGCGGCTGATGATATCGATGTGGTCCACGTTGTACGTCCGTGTGATAGTTCCCAATACGGAGCAAGGCACCCAGTCGCCATCCCAGGTGCACTGCGAATCATTGCTCATGTTCGGACTGCCGAAGCCCGGATAGGACCAGGTCTGTTTGTGCTGAGGATTCGGAATCGAATTGCGCAGGCCGGCGTCGTTGCCCAAAGGATCTAGTTCCGCCGATAACCCGGAAAACGCCAGGACGCCGCCGCTGCCAGTGACCCGGTAGCTCGCGTTGCCAGGATCCCTATGCTCCCATAACACTGCCTGACTGTTATCTGTTGACTGCCGCTGCCACGCCAGCACCGCACTCCCCAGATACACAAAGGTGCGCTGCTTCTGGCCTGTCTCGCTCACTTCCGTCAAGACTTGATGCAACACACTCGAACGCACCAGGTAGGTAGTCGTCGTGGTTGTGGTGTTCCCTTCCGTATAATCGATGGTCGTATCGCTCGCAACCTTCTTAACCTTGTTTCCGTCACCATCAAAGCCTTGCGTCAGGTCAACACTCGAACCCCAAACGGTCGAATCCGGATCGTGATAGGAATCTATCGCCACTGACACAGTTCGGCTGTTTCTTCCCGCCGCATCTGGACAATCAACTTGCTCCATTGGCGGTATTTGGTATGAGACAGTCACCGTCACTGTAGGGTTCTGCGGAACTCCTACAGAAGAAGTTCGCTACTATTTACATTTGAAACGCCCAAACCATTGCGCCGTGTTCTTGATATTCCCCTTCTCATCGAAGCTGTCGAGGGAAACCTGAATAAGCCGTTTCGCACATTCATCAGATTCCGAAACCAAAGCTTCTTTCAGCGCAGAGACTGCTGATTGGCCACCTATGTTCGCAATACAATAGATCGCGGCATATCGTATTTTGGGATCACCATTGTGTTTTAGCGCCTCACCTAGTTTGGGGATGGCAATCGGACCCATTGTGATTACTCCTAACTGCGCTGGATGATTACTCAGCAACGGGCTGCCGAATACAGGATCATGCAAATTCAAATGAGATATTAGAAGGTCGAGTGCTTCGGCTGCTTTTAAGTCACCGAGTATCTCAGCTCCGTAGCGCCAGAGGTAAAAGTTTGAGCTATCAAAATTGGAGTCGAGGTTTGGCTTATCCATCGCTTGCATGAGCGCCGCAACGACCTCAGTTCGGCACTTCGCCGACAACTTGGATTTGTTGAGAAGCTCTGAATTTGCTTGGTCAACTTTTGGTGGATCGCCCGATGCTAAATCTCTCAGCGCATTTGAGAGTTGACCGTCGGCGAAACAGCTTCCCTTCTGTGCCTCGGATGTTGTTGCCCTATCTTTAGAAGGTGCTTGGTGTTTGCAGTTTGTTGCACCTAAGACGAATACAAAACAAAGCGCCACGGCGATTCTCATCTGACTCGCCTCCAATTCACCGTTTGCGGAAACCCGCCAAGATCCAAGTCGATTCGCCACAGACTGAAGTCTGGGCCACAGAGACGGTGAGCACGTTGCATTGGGAGAACTCCCTAAAAAAAACTTTGGCAGTCGCTCTGGGAAAGACCGCCGGTGTTGACTGTCCGGCTGAGCGGCGAGTTGTCAGAGGGCAGCTCGTGGAAGCCAGCCGTTTGGAAGAAAACCTACTCTCTTTCGCCGCTTATACTACTAACCTTGTCTTAGAGCAAGCGATCTTTCCGAGGCCCGACCTAAGTAAAGGAAGTGATTGCGCTACGTCGCGTTAGAAAGATTCTTGAAAACGCGCTATGGCTCCAGATGCCTGCTTGTATTTGCCGATCAGGTGCTTTATTCTCAAATCGTTTCCCCGCCGTCTGATTCTTTTCGGTGGAGGATTGTTTTATGAAATATCGAACACTCTTATTCGCATTAGGGCTCGCACTCCTGGCCACGACTGCCGCGGTAGCTCAGGAAAAAGGCGTCGACTCGCAAAGTCAGCGTATTCGCGACACCGGCAGCAATCGCGGGGCGGCGAATAACGGCGCGAAAACGGACGTCGGGACCAACGGCTCCGGAATAAATTTCGGCAAAGATAAGACCAAAGCGGTCGTGATGCTGCCGAATCCCTACCGTCTGACCGCGCGGCGTGATGTAATCATGCGAACAGTTGCCGACGTGATGCGCGATCGCAAATTGGTCGTGGACGACGCTGCCTCAAAGCCTAACGAAGGAATCATCGTCAGCCAACCTTACACCTTCATCAAAGGGACCGTGGTCGCCCAGTCTGAGCTGAACCGCTTTGCAGACATTGAAAACTCGCCGGCGCGCGGTTGGACGCGCGGCCGCTACACGATAACTGTCGAAGTACAGCCGATTGACGGCACCAGCTCGAACGTTTCGGTCACCGCGAAAATCGAAGGCCGCTCAGATGGCGGCAGCGGAGCCGAATGGATTACCCTGCAAAGCAAAGGAACCGCGGAGCAGGATTTTCTTAACGCCCTGATTGAAGCCATCGGCGGCGGAAGTCCCTCGAGCAGTCCATAGTCGCGGCGCGGGCTCCCGCTGTTCCGGTCAAGAAATATTTTTTGCCTCCAGAGTTTTACTATTTTTACTATGCAAATCCTGAATCAATTAGAAACTGAACCACTCCCGATAGAAGAAGAAGAGAAACGTCACACTCGCCGTCTGCTGATAGGAGTTTTCTGCGCCGTTCTTTTGACGGCAATTGTGCTTGGTGGATATTTATGGCTGCGCAAGCGGCATGAAAGACAGTTGGCCGCAGCCGTCGCCGTCGAGAGCCAGAAGAAAACTCCCAAGGTTGAAGTTCTCGTCGACGACAGCACCGTCGAGGGAAAAAAAGCCTTCCTGGGCGGAACTATCCATAACATCTCAAACGAATCCCTGCGCGGTATCGCCATTGAGTTGCAGCTCAGGCGTCGGGTGGGCGGAGGAGTAGAAACGCGCACCGTTCTTCCTGAGTCAAGCGATCTGGCGCCGGACGCCAGAACCCGGTACAGCCTCGAAGTTCCATCCCAGGATTACATCTCGTCCACGCTTTTGCGCGTAGTGTCCGGAGAAAATCGCGCCGCCGTTCCCTTCAAGGCTTTGCCCGGCGCAGCCCGCCCGCCACTGGAGACGCCGGCCTCAAAGACTGTAATCGTCAACCGTCCGAAGCCAAAAGGCGACGAGTTCATCAACACGCCAGCTAATCCCGGCAAGGTTCCTTAGCCGCGGTCGCTCCAGTTTTGGATCAAGCAGTCATCCAAAACTTTCTCTTCACCCGGCCAACGATCCCTTTCCCTTTGCTCGTCACAGCATCGTACCGACTTGAGCGTTCGATTAGCTTTCGGCTAGGATTGCTCGTGGAAATTCTCGTGAGTTCGCTTAAGGCTAAAATCCAATTCACGCGTTATCTTCGCAACGTGTCATGCGCCGTTGTCCTCTGTCTTCCTGGCGCTTTGACAGTTTCTGCCCAATCGCCGGGGGCGCCCCCACCGAACGAACCTTCGAATGCCAAGTCGGAAAAGCCTGAATTCGGATCGCACGAAGGCGAAATGCGCGCCCGGATGGCTCTCAAGGAAGAAAAAAAACGATACGACGAACATTTAGAGCGAGCCCGCGAGGTTTCACAACTCGCCGCGCAACTTTTAGAGACCTACAAGGCAAAGCAAGCCTTTGGCTCTGAGGATGGTAAAAAGCTCGAGCGGCTTGAAAAACTCACCAGGAGAATTCGCAACGAAGCCGGCGGCTCGGAAACAGACCCGGACGTCAAGAACATTCCGCCCGATATGGCCTCTGCGGTGAAGCGTGTAGCTGAAATGGCTGACGATCTGCGCAAGCTGGTGGAAAAGACACCCCGCCATGTGATGTCGGCCGCCGTGATTGATCACGCTAATGCATTGATCGGCGTCATCCAGTACGTGCGAAATCCGACACGCTAGGAGCTTCATGATTCTCGCCCAGCTTAACCTGGCCAGGCTGCGAAACTGTCTGTCGCTGATCGTGCTGTTCGCGCTCGTTGCTCTTTCAAACCAATCCGCCGTCTTTCCGGCCGACGCTGGAAGCTCTTTGCTGGCCCAGGCATCGAGGCAGGATCAGGATGACGATGTGATCCGCGTCAACGCCGAGTTGGTCATTCTGAACGCCACCGTGCTCGACAAGGACGGCAAATTCGTTTCCGGTTTGCGTCGCACGGACTTCCGAGTTTTCGAGGATGGGCAGGAACAGAAAGTTACGACCTTTACCGCCGAGGAGACCCCATTCGCCGCGGCGATTCTGCTGGACACCTCCGGCAGCATGGAAAGCCGTTTGACGCTGGGACGCTCGGCGGCGATTCGCTTCCTCGACGGATTGCGCGATGAAGACGTCGCCGCTGTCTATACCTTCGACACTAAAATTGAGCAGTGGCGGGACTTTTCGCCCGGGCGTGATCTTCCGGCGCGCGTTTACGGCCTGCATACCAGGACGTTTACGGCTCTCAATGACGCGGTACTCCGCGCCGCGGATGATTTGGCCAGGCGCCCCGAAAAACGGCGCGCGATTGTGGTGCTTTCTGATGGCGGCGAGAATTTCAGCCACGCCAGCGCCGACAAAGCTCTCAATCACGCCACGCAATCCGGAGCCACGATTTATGCGGTCAACATGTCAGAGCTGGGTGTTTCGCGCGACCCTGCCGCAGCAGCGACTCTAAAAAATCTGGCTGAGAAGAGCGGCGGACGTTATGTCGCCTCTCCGGGCGGACAGGAGATGCGCGATGCGCTGGCTTCTATTGCCGAAGAGCTGGGTCATCAATATACGCTTGGTTATCGTCCCGCCAATCGCGCGCGCGATGGTCGCTGGCGCGGAATTCAGGTTAAGCTTCCAAAGCCGGACGTAACCGTGCGCACTCGGAAAGGATATCGAGCGCCAAAGAGTTAGCTGCCTGCGTGTCAGCGTTATTTGGAAATTTCTCTCGTTCCCTCTTTCAAGCCTTCGATTCTTTCCGCCAACTTCGTACAGAGCACCAAGGGGTTCAAAGTTGTTCCGTTGCCGCGCGCTCAACCAACTGAGTATATTCTCCAACTCCTCACTGAAGAACCAGGGCTGCGGCGCCCGGAGGTCCAGCGACTTGTCGGGCGCGCGTGCCAAGGCTGGCGTTACCGGAGGAAAGGGATATATACTCCGCGCCACAAAAGTAATCTTTGATATCTTCAAGACTGCCGATCGCACCTGCTTCCAAAGCGCGTGCGATCACCTCATCCGGTTCGTCGACGTTAAGGAACGCGCTATCCGCTCTCCGATCCAACCAAGTGCTAGGTGGCACGCGTTCGAGGATCAACCAGGTGTGAACCGCCTCGTCTCCACAGCGATAGCGCCAGTCCAACGACTGTCAAGCCGAACATTATGAGGTTCACGACGACACCCGGCGGTGTTCCGACTCTGACAATCGGAACGAACTGGAAAATCACCTGGCCGCCTAGATAGGCGAGGCCGAGCACAACAAACATCAGCGGCACGGCGCTGCGATATCGGAACAACACGACCGCGCACATCAGCGAGATAATCAATCGTCTGAGCGAAGAGACCATGAAGATCGCCAGGATTGTTTGCGCGGCGGCGCCCGGGTAATTCTCAAGCGGGATCCCATCGGCGGACTGCGCAATCGAATAACCATTGACCATGACCATTACGCTCTGCAAAATGTGCACGAAAACGATCAACCCAAACAACCACAGCGCGATCTTCGAACCCGAATATGTATTATCGATGGGTTGGGGAAGAAGTTTTTCGACCATGGAAGTTCCTTTCGTGATGACGAGCTAGTGCATCTGGGATGCATACGAAAGGGTGTCTCCGAAGGTTTCGCGGGCGCTGGTCTGGGGTGCCACGCTCCCCGCGTGCCGATCCAACCCCGACCTGTCGGGGTTCGGCGTCAGCGAAATCTAGCTCCGAGCCTCTTTGGCGCGCTTCGAGAAATGCCAAAGACCACCCGTAATCTCAACGGGCAAACGATAGCCCAATTGGCGGGCGAGCATGACAATCTGCCCGCGATGGTGAGCTTCATGCGCGACGAAATAGGTTAGGACATGCCCCACGTCGAGGGGAAGATTACGCCAGATATACGACGAGGAAGCTGGGATCGTGCCGCCTCGGTCAAAACCGAGTGTCAGCAAACTCATAATGCCGCGGCTACTGTGGCCTAGTGCTGGAATCAGCTCCTTCGGTCCAACCTTGAGTCGATTGACGGCTCGCGGCACCGCGATGCCGTGTTCCTTTCCCAGCGTCTTGATCCACATACACCGCGCATTGTGGATGTGGCCGGCGATCATCCGAACGGTTCGACGTGGAGCTCCCGGCACTTTGGCTTCCCATAGCTCGTGGGGTAAGTGCTCGAGGAGGAAGATGGTGACGCGGTTGTTGGTTCTCCACGCATCAAGCAGAATGTTTCGCTGGTCAAGTTCAGAGTGCATTACAACACTTTAAGAAATGAACAACCTGACGCCGAACGGTTGATTGACCGGGGCGATAACATTCAACCCTCGACCCAATCAATCAAGTTGCGAAACGCGCTCACCGCGCTCCGGTCCAACGACATGTTGGATTGCGCTGAAAGGAAACCACGCAACTTGTTGTTAAGTGAGCCACTACTCACGAACTCCATGTTGCCGTCTCGGTGGCGTTATCTCTTTCGGCTGCGCAACACTCCAATGATGACGCAAACAAGACCACCAAAAAAGCATAGAGAAAGCACGTCAGTTGAAATGAAAGCAACTGACCTGAGCAACCCGGGCTCCATACTGCTCGCAACCTGAGAAACCGGACGAGGAGCAAGCAGCCCGAGAAGCATCAAAACGATGCCCAACGGAAGAAGAACGGACTTCTTCGAGACGTTTCGAGTTGGCGGTGGTGTTTGTGATTGAGCGTTCATTATGCGATGCAACCCAACGAATTGTTGGGCGTCATTCCTCGATTTTAGACAGAGTCTCGAAACCGCCAATACGTCGACCTTTTAGAACATCCAGAACAAGGGTTCCCTCGGTCGGGTGTTCGACGAGGATATTAGTCTCGAACTGCCATTCGGAGCCAGGCTTGTTCGGATTGTCTGGATTTACAAAGTAAGTGTAGGCCGCGCTTCCTCGCCAAGCGCGACGACAACACCTAGAGATCGCATCAGGAAGCCAAGGCTCTTCTGGAACTTGTTCCCTCGCCAGCTCCACGAGCCAAGTGGGATCGTATGGTTCCCAAGTGTTCACGATATGCTGCAAGTGACGGCCAACGCCAGAGTTGACCGGGCGCGGCGATTACATTCAACCTTCGCCGGACCAATCAAGCTTGCGAAACACGCGACCCGCTCCGGTCGAACGCGTTTTTGGGCGGCGTACCTGTGCAACGGCACTGATGCGCCTCACTATGTCCTACCCTCCCCCTAGTCTCCCAAAGTCACGACTTGACCGACACGAAGCTCGCCCGCCCTGATCACCGTGCCGTATACGCCGGCGTAATTCTCGTTCATACGAACAACAGTCTTCATCACTTCAGAATCTCGCTCGGCTGTGTCCGGGTCAAAATTAACCATGACACATCGCTCATCCCTCATAGTAACCCTGACTGCTGCCCCGCTGTTCCCTTCACCAAACATCAATTCCCCGCCCACCCATCTGTCTTCCGCAAACGGCTCAGCGCTATCTGTTTCGATCACAACGTTTGGTCGAAATCTGCGCAGGTCGCAAGAGTCGACGCCTCGGCCCGATTCACGCGCCACCGAATGCACTGTGCCGAGGGTGATTACCGAAATCGGAGACTCGTCGAAGATGCCATGATTGAGATTCATCAATTCGACATCACTGCCACACCGGCTCGAAAGTTCCTTCCGTAGTTCGTCGCTTGGGAGTTCGTACTCTTTCCCGTCCGGCGTACAAACGTGCGTCGGGAGTAGCTCGCCATTCTTACTGTTGGTGTTGCTGTCGAGACGAAACGGTTTATAGAGGAGCAACTGCGGTAATTTGCTCGCGCTCAGCCATGGGAACCCACTTTTGTCAGTGAGTCGCCGAAAAGCTAGCCTACGATCACCCTCAATGCCATGCCAACTTAGCCTTGCAACATCTAGTAATTCACCGGCCATTGACTTAACTGGGTAACGAAAGATGGCACTAATTCGTCCTAGTTCCATATAACTCCATAGCAACTCTATACTGTGACCATGTAGACGCCCAACGAGTTGTTGGGTTGCACCTCAGTGAATAAGCCTAACAAGTAATCATAAACTCAAATTGGTTTGTTCGCGTCAACGAGCCGCGGAGCGGCGGCAGATAGTGGCCCGGGTGAGCGAGCGTAGCGAGCGTAACCTGGGGATCATGTCCTCAAAATTCCGAGTCCGCTTTGGCGGGCGACAGAAAACACCGAATCCCGACGAGTCTATGACCCGGTCGCTACCGCTCCCGGTTCTGTACCGAGCAGCAACCCAACGTCAGAGTTGACCGGGCGCGGCGATTACATTCAACCTTCGATTAAATCAATCAAGTTGCGAAACCCGCTCCCCGCGCTCCGGTCCAATGAATTGTTGGCCAGGCACATAAACCCTTCACGCGTCACTTTACCTTCTGCGACTGCGATTCCACCCACGAACGATAGGTCTTGGGAACGTCCAGCGTCTTCAGTTTTCTCCAAGCTTTCATCGCCTGTTCTCTCGTGGCGACCTTCTCCGCAGCCAGGAAGTCGCTCATGAAATTGATGTATCTCCCGTGAGGGATTTGGGCGAAGGGCCCCTTGGTCTGGTTTAGTCGCACGTATTCCTTAACCAAGTCTCCGTAGGTTAGCTTGACGCCCTTGATGACTCGCTCTTCACGCCAACGATTGAGCCGGTAGCGCACACCGGATTTCCTCTTCAACCCCGGAGCGAGCTTCTGAGCCTCTCGTTCGAGGAAATCTTTGGTCTCCTTGTCGTTCGTATAGACCACCACCGGAAGATTGAGGCGCAGACCTCTTTGGATATCCTTGATACCTGACATCGAGAGGCTCCTCTTTGCGGGGTTCTTGATCTCGCCGGTCTTGAGAAAGAGCCTAACGGCTTTTTCAAGCTCGTCTTTGCGCAGCTTGCGTGCGGATGGAAGCCCAATCATCTCAGCGAATGTCTTTAGTTCGGTTGCATACCAATAGCCATTGTCGAACTGAGCCAAGGTCATTGACGCTGACAGTTTCGTTTTAGGTTTCATGGGCGGCCTCCACCGGGCCGAGCATTTTTCCGATCGGTCTGACTCGCATCACGGTTGTCGGGCCAACGTCAAAGGTCACCAGCGCCCGCCAGGGCGTCCGGGGCACCGCCTTGTTGGGCATCTGATGATTGGATCTGCTTCACAATCTCATCAATACAAGAGATGCATTCTCCATCTGTCGAGACTTGGATTGTGGGTACATCGAACTTCGGCTCTGCATAACTGGCAGGGAGTGAAATTTCGCCTGTTTTCCTGTAACGGGCGACACGTTTATCGCCGTGATAAAACTCCCGGTTTGGATTCTCTAAGCCTCGTTGGAGATGACGCCTTGCGGCCACTGCACCATCGGCGGAGCATAAAACAATCCATGGTGAGGCCAACTCAAGGATCTTAGGCATCCTGGGCTCCCAAACCTTGTGCTGAAATGCTGCCTCTATGACAACAGAGATATTACTGGCAAGATATTGATTCACTATTCCAAAGAACAAGTCGGTGACCAGACCATTGGTGTCAGGTGGGAGTTGGTCATGTTTGACGCCGTAGGTGTTGACATAGCCCTCTTTGATCTCATCGCGGCTTATGACTGGCATCCACAGGCGTTCCCCAAGCTTCTTAGCAAGAGTGGTTTTTCCCGATCCCGGCCGGCCTGTGATGATGATGCACTTTGGTTTTCTGTTCATGTTTCTGGATGCCCAACGGCTTGGGCATGAGCCGCGGCGCGTCTTTTGCGCCCGTCGGCTCCATGCCCGTGTTAGGCGGCGCCTGCTCAGTCACAGTGAAAATAGAAACGGTTTCCGTCTAGGTCCTCAACGGTGAACTGCCTCAAACCCCAGAGCTTTTTCTCCAGTGGCTCCACGATCTTCGAACCTAACGATCGGAACTCCTCGTACGTGGCGTCGATATCTTCAGCGAATACCCAATGAACCGCAGGTTCAAAAGGTTCTTGTCGTCTTCGGAAGAAGATGACCACATTTCCACGTGAGACAGCGCCGATCTCTTTCCCTGGATAAAGCCATCCGATTTCAAAGCCGAGAACATCACGGTAGTACCGCTGTGCCTGTTCTACGTCTGCTACCGGTAGTTCCGGTACCGGCTGGCCAATTGTCGTCAACGACTCCTTTTGATCCACTACATACTCCGATCGGCCGTGTGCCTCTCGCGCCGCCTAACGGCCTGGGCATGAGCCGCGGCGCGTCTTTGTGCCCGTTGGCTCCATGCCCGTGTTAGACCGCCCGTTGTTTGCCCTTGGTCTCACCTTGCGTCCCCTTTGCTAGCCGGTAGTGAAGCCGGACGACCCCGTCTGAAAAATGTTTGCACGAGCGGAGACTCAGCTGAATTTCTCGCTGCCCAGGCCCCAGGAGTGGAATGCCCTCCCCAATGAGCGTTGGCATTACATGAATGATGAACTCGTCGATCTGGTCTTGGTCGACGAATGCCCCGATCAGTGCAGCACCGCCCATCATCCAGATGTTCTTGCCCCGCTGAGCCCGGAGATGTTTCGCGAACGCCGCTGGCTCTTCACTGACGAACTCCACTCCAGGTGCCCTGACCAGGCCAGTCGCATTTCGGGAAAAGACGTAGTGTTTGGGCTGCGTCCCGAATCGGGCTCCGTGCTGAAGGCCAAACTCGTATGTCTTTCGCCCAAGCACGATCGAGTCGATGGATCGGCGGAATGCCCCCATGCCGTAGTCACCAGCCGTCCGTGGACGATTCAGCCAATCAACGCTGCCGTCGGGGCGAGCAATGAAGCCGTCAGCACTTGTGGCGATGTACACAACAATCTTTCGCATGTTTACTCTAGGCGGTCCAACGGTTGAGTTGACTCGGCGGGAAACAACCGCGTTACGGACAAGTGGTCGATGACAAGCTCGCCGGATTCCGCTCGCGTCCAATCTGTTAGCCCGCGGTCTGGACGAAGCCGATGGCTATGATCATTTGCGTTTCAGTCCATCTCGCCAGGCAATTACCTCGAGTTCACCGCGGACGGCTTCCTCGACCGTAATGACGGGATGCACCTCGAATACGAAAGCAGGAAGCATCGAACAGAATTTGTGAATGGTCACCGGATCATCACATTCCATCAGCATATGCCCACCCCACTCGCCGACTCGTATGACGAAGAATTCGATCTTGAAATTGGCGGGCGCCTGCCATTGACCGAATACCTCAAGGATTCGCTTCTGGGCATTCTCGTACTCCATGGGCGAACCCTGCGGGCGTTCGAACCAGCTGATCACGTACTTCATCGGCATCCTCCTAATACTGTTGGTCTTCGGAACGATTGCTGTTTGGACGGGCTAACGTCCGAATTAACCGGGCGGGAAGGATTGTATCAAGCATTCAATCTTGCGGTGAAAAGCAAGCTATTGGCGCTCCGGTTGAATGAGTTGTTGGGCGCGTTCCGGATACGCGACCTTTTTCCCATTTACCACAACGTGACCCGCTTGCTTAAGCGCCTTAACCACATTGGCGACCTCTTCCGGGGAGAGCAGCTTGTGGAAGTGGGACAGAATTGCGCTCTGCAAAGACGTAACGGTGGCAGGACGAGCCTTGGCCGATGCGATGCGCTTCTCGTAGAAATCTGCGGCCCGCTCCTTTGGAGGCAGCTTATCCGAAGACTTTACCAACGGAATTTCCGAAACTGATGAAGATCTGGCACAAAAGATCTTCTGCTCCTTTAGGTGCTTGATAAGGGGGTCAAAGCCCTTGTCCTTGGAAATGATATGAAAGTAGGCGTCCGGATTGGCCGCAGACAACTTGCCTATGTAATAGGCAACGTGGAAATCCAGGGCATTAGGTCCCTTGCCGCTGATTTGGACATAACTGCCATTGGAACCCAGCGAATGGACGGCATTGACTATTGCGAAGTCGAGCCGCTTCTGATTTGTACCGACAAAGACTACAACGCGAAAATGCTCATGCTTAAGCTTTTCAATGGACTCAGGCTTCACATTCTCCGAGTCAATCAGAACGATGTTGGTGCGCACTCCGTACCTCCCAGTTAGCGGCTAACGATTGAGTTCAGGTGGCCGCGCGAGTGGCGACAACCTGAGAGAATAAAGACTTGATGAAGGTCACGCAATCGCGGCTCACCTGCAACGATTTGTTGGTTGCCGGTATGGCTAACCCGACTTCTCTTGATTCATCCATCGCAAGATTGCCTCCGCCACATCTGCAATCGTTAAGGTGGTGGTATCCACAACATATGTCTGCCACCTGGGATCGCCCCTTTGCCAATCCTCCCACCGCTCCCAGTGCATTTCCGTAGCACCATCATCACGAATGGTATTTTGGTACCACTGCGGATCGACGGCATGCATTCGCTGCCATGCTGCCCAACAAAGCATCTCCATATTCGCCCCGTTTGAGCCTCTGGCACGCAGGCGATCCATCCGAACGACGTCAGAGCAATCCAAGAGACAGACCGCAAGGCGATTGATTTCCGGGGCCGAAGGACAAGCCAGAACTTCACCTAAAATGATGTTTCCATTGATGCAGGTGTCCAGCCCCTTGGCTTGATTTTGAACGGCGCGTTGTAACCAGTATTCAGTCGTCCGGTGCCGCCACCGCTTATCCGCGTTCGTGGGCACTCCAACCTCGTCGAAGTCGTACCAGACGACCTGCGGATTACGTTGACGGAGGATGTCAAGACAAGCTGTTTTGCCTGAACCGCTGGCGCCGGTCACTAGATACAACATACATTCTTCTCATACGAATGCGGGCGAAATAAAGAGGCATCCAACGTCTGAGTCGACGCGGCGCGATTTAATTCTACCTTCGCCGGACCAGTCAAGTTCCAAAACACGCTCCCGCCGCTCGCGTCCAACGAATTGTTGGGGCGCGTCTGGCTTGAAGAGAGATTTCACCGCGTCAAAAGTTTTCTCGTCAAGAGTCACGATGAACCAACCGCCATGCGTTATGAAATACATCGGCCACGCAGCATTGAATATGTCTCCGGGCGGATTCGGTTGCGGCTGTCCGCGAAATGAGTAAATGTAACGCTTGTTTTCGCGGTGCTCGATCAGCGAAAGCTTTTCTGCTCCGTTGTCGGGAAAAAAGACAACTTCCAAAATTCCTTTGTCCGTTTTGAAGAAAGCTGCTTTATGAACACCGCGAAAGAAACCGTTAAGCTTGGAGTTATGGACACTGTTTACGGTAATTTTGCGCTCATTGAGAAAGCGAGCAAACTCCATCGCGTCAGCATAAGCAGGGTAGGAAGGCCGAAGCAGTGACTCGTCTTGTGATTGGGGAGTTTGTGTCGCCACTGTAAAATACGTTAGAAGCACCAGGCAACATACAACAGGAATTCTCATTTCATTCACCTCACTCACCGCGATTCACGGGACGAGCGCCGAACGGTTGAGTTGACGCGGCGGCGCGAATCAATTCACCCTGCGCCGCACCAAGCTAGTTGAGAAACACGCTCCCGCCGCTCGCGTCCAACGATTTGTTGTGCGCGTCGTTTCATAGTTACTACTCCGTTTTCTTCACGATGTAGTCTCCCTTACGTTCGCCGTTCGTTACGGTCCATCCGGCGTTTAGTTCCAGCGTCCAACCGTCACCTTGTATAGACGGTGCACTCAAACTGCTCGGTGCTGAAACGTAGATTCTTGAGAAAGTCGAATTGATTAGCGCCCCTTTGGATACTGTCAAGATCCCCCATACATCAACGATCCTGATATCCGGATAAACTGTTCCCAGCGAATCAAGCGGCACCAAATTGCCGGGATTAAATTGCATGTTCATCTTCTGCAAAGGAATTGTCAGCACAGGACCGTCCACCAAACTGGCACGATAAGCTGCGATTACCTTTTGCCGATTATTCTCACGCTCAGTCTCGGCCGTCTGAAGCCGGTCTCCATCATAATTCTTCGCGCGTGCTTCAGCCGCCGATTTGACGTTCAGCGGGAATCTGATAGCCAGAATCTTCCCCAACGTAGTCCCAAGATCATCTTCTTTGGTCAAACCTTTTCGCCATTTCCTACCAGTCTGATCCAATAGGATGCCGTAAGCTGGACCCGTCGCATACGCAAATGACCGCACGAACGTTTGTTTCTGCGCGGCTTCTTTGAGGGTCCCGTTAACCAAATACTGATTCAGATTCGGACTTTCACTAAGCTTTACGCCAGTGTACTCCGCCAGCCCTTCGTGCATCTCCATTCCGCGTTCCTTGGAAGCAGCTCGCGGAAATATTGTTCTCCTGTAAGCGCGAAACAAAAGCGCGTCCATTATCGCCAGCCGACGCTGTTTGCCACGACTGGTTAATGCAGACGCAAGTGCGCGCCACTCCAATTGCAACCACACGCGCCCGTCGCGCGAATCGAGATGATTGTTTGCCGTACCTGAACTCGGAAAACCGATTTCATTTTGGATGCGATGCCATAACTCATGAGCCATCAAATTTGCGCGACGATATTTGTCTTCAGGCAGGGGAAAGATGATCATCGTCCATTTCACGCCAGCCCAGTCGATAGCCGTATTTGCAATGTTTACTTTAGCAGGCAACGTCCCGACGAAAACATTCCCGTTCTTGGTCAAGATACCTTCCCTGTCCGCCTGATTGGCAACCACTGCGCGCGTCTTGCGGTCAACAAAGATCATCGGCCCACAAAGCGAAACGCCCCAGAGCCTGCCATTGTCTCGGCGACATAATGCTTGGGCCTCTTTGAAGTATTGATATGCAAGCCTCGTATCAATAGATGAACTCTGCGCTAATACGCCACCCTGTAATGGCGGTACGACGGCTAGAAGCGCAAAGCTGGCTAAGATATGCAGACGGTTCATCTTCATACTCCCTCTCAGTCGGCTTTGTAACTTCGACAAAGGCAAGCGCCCAACGGTTGAGTTGACGCGGCGGTGCGAATCAAGACACCCTCCGCCGCACCAAGTTAGTTGCGAAACACGCTCCCGCCGCTCGCGTCCAACGATTTGTTGGGTCGCGCTCGAACCTGAAAAGGGGCAGACGCAAGCACAAGCTCAATTCGCAGGTCTACGTCAACGAGAACGCATATCGATGAGTCAATACGAACCTTCTTCGAGGCGATACATAGTTCCTCATCAAAGCGTTAAGGAATTGGCCCTGAACTGAGGTTAAGCGTCACAATACTTCCGGGCGGCGCCCCGGTGCCCGCCTTGGGCGACTGGCTCCTAACCCAAGCCTGTGAGCCAGGCGTACCTATGAATTTTGGCTGCAAGCCTGCGGCTCTGATTCGTGCTGCTGCAACCGTGGCACGCAATTCTCGGACATCAGGCACCGTGATGTCGTCAGTAGTGACCTCGATCACGAACCCGGCAACAGCGGCGAACACTGTTATTGTTGTCCCGGTGTCCGCATGTGTGAAACTCTGCCCTTCGGTCAATGCTGTAGGTGTTCGCAATTCCAGCGGTGGCCAAGGCCCATTTGGATGCACCCGCGGCCACGGGTTCGTCTCTGGCGAAAACTCATACACTACTACGCCCTCTGACTTAATACCTTTAGAGCCTGAGAAGCCTCGATCCCATCGATCGCTCTTCAGTCGTGCTTCGATAATAAGATATCGTTCAGACCCCAACGTCTGAACCTTGACGCACGCTACGCGTCCAGCTGGTGATGGATGTGGTAATCCGATGGCATGTAATGTGTAGCGGTGTCGGCCGCCGGGATGAGTTGCAACCTCAAAGGGATCGAGCCATCCAGCGACAATCTTGGTGTAAGAGGAAGGGTGCGTCGCAACACTGTCCGCCATTTCGTCGAATCGGCCAGGATGCAATACCCCATTGTAATAGTCGCCTATGTCAGTAACGTTATGCAGAATCTCCATCGCCCAGGCTCCAATTCGTTCGTCGAACAGGAATCGTGACCGTGCTCTAGTACGGTTTGGCGTCCGAGGAGGATCGAATTCAATGCTTCCTGGTTGAGCCATACCACCTCCAGCTCCAAGTGAGTTCGGGGGATAAACGACAGCTAGGTATTCAAACTCATGCGCGTTGGGATGTGCGTTGATTGCGAGTATCGTAGGGTTATCATCGCTTCTCAAGTTCGTCAGCGTAATCGGTCTTGAGACTGTGGCATCAATTGACGCCCTACCATATGAAATAGAAGCAATATACGACATCAATGACCTATCCTCATTCGTCTGTGCGTCAGGATCGAAAAAGACGCGCCGCTGGACAAATTCGCGATAATTGGCTGGCGGTGGGTGGTATCCAGCAGTCCCTTCCACTACAAGCGGAATGAATAGGTATTTTACAGAACCGATCCATGGGCGAGTCATAAGTCCTCCTCTTGCTGTTGACCCAGCTTGCAACTATTTTCTCACCTGTTAAAGGCGAATCGTCCTATTAGACTCTTACGAGTTGGACTTGCAAGGCGACCCAACGGTTGAGTTGACGCGGCGGCGCGAATCAAAGCTCCCTTCGCCGCACCAAGCTAGTTGCGAGAGGCGCCACCGCCGCTCGCGTCCAACGATTTGTTGGGCACACGTCACGGACCAACAATTTCATATCGGACGCGAATGTTGCCAACCGAAGATTCGTTGTGAAAGACGCGCGCCTGTTTGTCGTACGTAACCAACAATTCTGTGTCGTTTGTCCACGACACCGCGACGAACGGACCAGAGGGTTCGTTGCCCCGGCCGCCGTCAGCGACAAAGACGTTGCCGCCGTCATTGGGTAAATTGCTACTGGATGGCAAAACGGAAACCTGCGTATTGAAGCCCACAGTAGCCCCACAGTCACGCTGAAAGACGACAGCTTTCATCTTTCCATTCGGCGAAGCGATCTCGCGTCGAATCTGATTGCTGCAATCGCCGGCGAGGCTGACGCAAGCGGTACCCGCGCTGGTCAGCGCGATCATTAACGTCAGGACTGAGCTTCGTTTCAAATTCATGAGAGTGTGCCCAACGACTTGTTAGGCTTCGTCCATTAACAACCGCTCCTCAATTACCGAATCTCTTGAACCAACATTCTAAACCACTCGTGTTTCATCGCTGGCTCCTTTACCAACAACGAAACGAATCGCTCTCTTCGTTCTTTTGTCCGGCCAAGCTCGAACAGCTCGTATGCCAATCGTAGTGCTTTGAGTTGACTTTCGGAATAACTTGGTAAGGAAAGCTCTGGGTCACCCCAGCGAGAAGGTGTGTAGGATCGGCTTACCTTGTATTGATAATTCCCTAAGTACTCCCACAGTTCACGAGGAATTGATACATTCTTTACGGATCTGCTCTCAAGCCGTGATAGCCATGAAGCCTGTTGTTGCCACCGCCATGTCTTTGGGCTTGTTTTTGTTTTTTCTGTGATACCGATAAGACGTATCCTTCTTTTGACCGCATTCCAATCGTATTCTATCTCCTTGGACCAATTGCGAAAGAATGTAACCAAGCGCCCGAAAGTATCACCCGTTGCCACTAAATCTATGAATGCTATAGGTCTAATTCTAGTAGCTATCCCTTCCGGCTGTAAGCCAAGATGCTGCAAATACGCGCGCATTGCATTTATTGATTCTGGATGCTCTTGATGGACATCGGCCTCTTCTCGAAAGCGCATCGAAAAATGTAATAGCTCAAGCCGGCTAAACCATGATGAGTCGAAGAGCAATCCACTCAGATGATCAAAGATACTTTCTGGCGACCTACCGACAAAAATGAGATCAAAATCGCCGCCGAAGGCTAGAACCCTGGAGCAGCAAGGCAAAAGATGATCTAAAAAGGCAGCATACGATTCAGCTCGCTCAGCATCAACTAAACTGCCGAGATGATTACGATGGGTAAGATCCCAACGAAAGGGTATTTGGAACATGCACAGTTCAAGTGAGAAGCCAACGTCTGAGTTGACGCGGCGGCGCGAATTCATTCAAGCATCGCCGCACCAAGCAAGTTGAGAAACACGCTCCCGCCGCTCGCGTCCAACGATTTGTTGGGCGGCAACGCTGACACCACGTTCCACCATTTGATGCGTATGCCCATAGAGTCGAGGATCTGTTTGGTCTGCGCTTTGTTCTGCCTGATGACGCCATCGGCGTTCGGCGGACGAAGGCCACCTTCGCTGACAGCAACAATTTTTCCGTACGGCCAATAGCGACCGGGCAGTTCCGACAAATAGTCGTGCAATTTGTCCACTGGCACGCGTGCGCGATCGTCCGGCAATACGATTTCGATGGCGTCGGCATCGACCAAGAGAAATGGGTTTTGCCAATCCTTGGCGTCACGTATGGAATCGTAGTCTATGGAAGCAGAAGAACGCGGGCGGCACGACGACGCTAGTACGCATGCGAGCGCCAGGACGATGCTGGCCCTGTAATAACTAGATTTGTGTTTCCTGAGAGCGACCATTGAGAAAACAGTTGCCGCCCAACGGTGGAGTTGACGCGGCGGCGCGCATCAAAGCACCCTTCGCCGCACCAAGCAAGTTGAGAAACACGCTACCGCCGCTCGCGTCCAACGATTTGTTCGGCATCGTTCAAGATATTGCGAATCTGCGGCTTGGTAAAAGATTCGACGGGATTAGTGCTGCCGCCATGGTCATAAACAAAGAGCGATCTAACGCTGGCCTTCAGACTGCGGGGCGCGATCACCATTTAGGCTGAAGGAACAAGGCTACTTAAGAAGCATGCAATCGCGCCGTCAGCTGCAAAGCTTTGTTGGGCTTAACTGGCGCTACGTTAGACGGAAAGGAATTATGTCATCACGGGTAAAGCGGCGGCTCCGGTAACGTCCCTCGCGAGTATTTCCACATGTTCGATGTGATTGTATATCTCGGCACATTAAGGGTAAGATCAGTGTCATCGTTGTCGACCCTCCAATTATAAAGTCCCGGTAGATCATATTGTTCCACCTTCTCAATATATTGAGAGATGTCTCCGTTCGGAGGATAGAATGGGGGTTCTGCGGCTATACCGCAAAATAACAGCGAGGTTTTTATTCCCGCATTAACATAATTGTCTATGTAGTTAACCCGCTCATATGACTGAACAATAACGGCATCAAACAACTGGTTCACCACATTAATATCAAGAGACTGGCCGGTCGGGGTATAGCCGTCGGGAGTTACGGTCATCAGTGGAATTCCGCACTCCTTTAAGTACCTTCTCGTCAGCGTGAATAATAATGTCGCGTTTTCAGTCGTCATATTGTAGGGAACGCTTTCCCAATCGAAATCAACTCCATGCAATCCATATTTGTCTAAAAACTTCGGGATCGATTTCGCAAACGTATCCAGTCTGCTTTCGGTTTTGGCCGGATCGGCAACCAATGGAGCTAACCCGGAGGCCCAACCCATTTGAGCAATGATTTCGATAGCTGGATTCTGTTTCTTCGCTTCATTGATTGTCTTAGTTGCTTTATCGGAGTATTCCCCGGTATAGCTCAAAAATGCGTTGTCGGGATCCTCTGCATGAATGTCTGCAAAGGCGACTTCTAACCTGTCCATATATTTAAATGGCTGCTTACCATTTTCAATCGTCTTCCACATATTGTCCCAATCGTGGTCTTTTGGGTTTCCCAGATATGTAGATTGAAACACGTCACATTTTTTGATAGTCATATTTCCTCCTATTGTTTCTGAGTTGAAAGGCGCGAGGGATTCATGTCTTTGTCGAGTCCCTTCTAGCGGCATCGGCGACGGAATGATCTCAACTGTATCACCCTTCCCGGCCATGCTCGATCGAAGTTTGGATTGGTCTGAATGTAGTTCAACAGAGGGTCACTCTCCAGAGTGATCAAGACAGTAAAGATAATACCCAACGGTTGAGTTGGCGAGGCGGCGCGAATTCATTCAAGCATCGCCGCATCTTTGATCATGAGAAACACGCTCCCGCCGCTCGCGTCCAACGATTTGTTCGACCGTGCGTCAGGGAACGTGCGCCTTATGAAAGACGATCTTGTCGTAATACCCAAACAGGTTAAGAAGGTTGGCGCGGGGCGAATTCTCCACCAGTTTTCGGACCTTGTTTGATGTCGGTGGATGTACACCCAGTGCATGGTAATCCCAATCGAACGTAGCGACGGTAACGTGCCACGAATCATAGTCCGCGTTGGTTAGAAGCAATTCCAGGATTTCATAGAAACTGGTTCCGAATTCGTTTGATTTGCCGTCGCCACTCGCTAGTGTGAGTTGAGTAGGCTCCGTACGATTCTTGGTGGCCAATCGCCACATATGACCAATGAGCGAATGATCTACGCCGCGTTCTTTCCAATTCGTATCACGAAACAGACGATTAGTGTCGTAGCCAGCGTTTTGATATTCGGTCCAAACCATTTCCATTCCCGGAGGCACACCGCCCGAAACAATTTTTGTCACGACGTTCATGGTGCGTCCACCAATAATCTGGTCGAGGCTCCTAACAGACAATCTGGCATCGGCATCGTTTTTTTCAGGGTTTCGAATTCTCGAAGCCAAGCGCGCGCCGCCCCAAATGTTACTGTGATCGATGAAGATATGTTTTTGCATAGACGTTGTGTGGGGTTCAAAGTAAACGGTCGAACGGTGGAGTTGACGCGGCGGCGCGAATTCAATCAAGCATCGCCGGACCAATTATCTTACGAAACAGGTTCCCGCCGCTCGCGTCCAACGATTTGTTATACGGCGGTTCGTTGCCACCGCAGTTTACCAATAGATTTGAATTTGCTGACGGCCATGGCACCACGTTCATTTCGAGCGCGCGATCCCGGTGCCGTAAGTGCGGCGATCACCGGAGCTCGCTCGGCTTCGTAGATAGCGAACGCTTCGAAGTTTTGGTCGAGTAACACTAGGAGCACAGCGTCAAAATCTTTTGAGATGTTGATGGACGGACACATTTGACTCCGCTTCGAGTCGTCCAATATGCAGCGACTCTTGATTTGCAGATGTCTCGTTGCGCCATTGGTTGTTTCGACCGCATCGTAGCCCTCTTGGCGTGCGGGCGTCAGTTGAAGGTTAAGAACCCGAGCCGCTTCGTATTCGGCGACTTCGCCCGTTACCCCAAGTGGTTTGCCTGTAAGTTGGCGGTACTCGCGCGCAAGCAACTTAGCCTGCCGCAGAATTTCCATCACACGTTCAGTATCGGACATCTAGGTATGCCGCCGTATAACTACTAATTATGCATCATGCAGCAATAATACGTGATACTCGGTATTATGAGTGACTCATAATACGCTCCAGCAGCGCAAAAAACATCATTCTCTTCTTCAATAAGAACGCCTCTTTATTGCTAAGACTCGTTTCTTTAAGACGCACAAACGTTTGTAAGTGGCCCGATCTCTAAGTGAATGATAATACCGTCAATTACGGTATTATGCATCACCTATGGCCAACCGGAAGCTGCTCGATCAGGTGAGCGATATAGCTCGCTTCAGACATCTCAGCCTGCGAACCGAAGAAACCTATCGCAATTGGATCAAGCGATACATTTGTTTCCATGGGAAGCGCCACCCAAAAGATCTTAATGCCGAGCATGTGCGCACATTTCTGACGCACCTCGCCGTCAACGAACACGTGGCAGCTTCCACTCAAAACCAGGCATTCAATGCTCTCCTTTTTCTTTATCGACAAGTCCTGCAGATGGAAGCGCCGGATATTCAAGGCGTGGAACGAGCGCGTCATTCGAGACGGTTGCCCGTGGTGTTTACAAAGGCGGAGGCGACCGCGTTGATTGCGCAAATGAAAGGTGAGAATCGATTGATTGCCGGACTCTTGTACGGCTCAGGGCTACGAATAATGGAAGCGGTGCGACTGCGCGTGAAGGATGTTGACTTTGCGCGTGGCGAAATCATCGTACGTGACGGTTCACCCCGTGAGATAAAGATATGGACCAGTATTGTTACGTGTATGTTCTCTGCTCCCTGAGGGATCATCTGTTTTATGTGGGATTCACAAAGAATCTGAAGAAAAGACTTGAAGCCCACAATAGAGGAGTCGTTCCTTCGACCAAGCGACGGGTCCCACTAGAACTAATCTATTGGGAAGGGTGTCGTAATCAATCAGACGCCACTAAACGAGAGAAATACCTGAAGTCTTCATGGGGAAAACGATACATCAAAAACAGAGTGCGAAACTATCTCACGGGGTAAAGGAGAGCAGGATCGATTGACGATGTTGCCGGAGGCGGTGAAGAATCCGCTAAGCGAGCAATTGGCAGTGGTGCGCAAGCTGCATATTGACGACTTGAAAGCGGGGATACGGTGCGATTTACTTACCCTACGCGCTGGAAAGAAAATACAAGAATGCGGCCAGGGATTTTGTCTGGCAGTACGTATTCCCGGCAGACAAATTCTCAGTCGACCCGCGCACCGGCGAAGTCCGGCGGCATCACATTTCCGAACAGAACGTGCAGCGAGTGGTAAAAACCGGGCTGCGCACAATAGGAATTAAAAAGAACGGAAGCTGTCATTCTTTTCGGCATAGCTTTGCCACCCACTTGTTGGAAGATGGTTATGACATCAGGACGGTCCAGGAATTGTTGGGTCACAAAGATGTGCGCACAACGATGATCTATACGCATGTACTAAATAAGGGCGGAAGAGGAGTGCGCAGTCCGCTGGATGGTTAAAGTTTGCGCAACCGCGAAACTTCAAATACTCGTCTCGTTCCGGGCACGTTCCCCATGACGCTCCAGGGCCAGGTCGATCAGTTGATCGATGACCTGAGGAAAAGGAATTCCTGAGGCTGCCCACATCTTGGGAAAGCCGGATACGTCGGTCAGGCCCGGCAGCGTATTAATCTCGTTGACCAGCAGTTCGCCGTCCTTCTTTAGAAAGAAATCCACGCGCGACAGTCCGGAACCGTCAATCGCCTGAAACGCTTTGACCGCCATCTCTTGAATCCTTTTTGCCGTGGCTTTGGAAACCTTCGCCGGCACCACGAATTCAACATGGCCCGTGCTGGAATATTTTTCGGTGTAATCGAGAAAGTGCGCCGCCTCGTTATGAACCAGGTATTCACCGGGCAGACTGGCCTGCGGCTGGTCGTTTCCCATCACGGCACATTCAAGCTCTCGGCCTTCCACCGCCTGTTCGACGATAATCTTTCGGTCGTAACGCGCAGCCAACTCAATGGCTCCAGCCAGAGACTTTCGATCGCTCGCCCTTGAAACTCCGACTGACGAACCCAGGTTGGCCGGTTTGACGAAAGCGGGAAAACCAATTTGCCTGGCGATGCGGCTCAGGACTTTCTTCGCATCCAGCTCGTATTCGGATCGCAGCAGCCAGGCGTATTCGCAGATGGGCAGACCGGCATTTCGAAACAACGCTTTCATGATCACCTTGTCCATGCCGCAGGCCGACGCCAAGGTTCCGCCACCGACAAAAGGCACAGCGGCCATCTCCAAAAGCCCTTGAAGAGTTCCGTCTTCACCATACGGTCCGTGCAAAACGGGAAAGACGACATCGAGTTGTTCCGCGGGTTTGCCGTTGGTTTCAAGCCGCACCAGGCCGCTGCGTGAAGGATCGCCGATGATGGCGACGTCTTCTTTGTGGCCGGCGCGAGTTTGGGAGGAAAGCAACGCGCGGGTGGCGGCCGGCAGTAATTCAGCCGCCGCGGCAGGCGCCAGCCAATTCCCTTCCTTGGTGATCGCGATCGGAACGACTTCATATTTCGCCGCGTCGATCGCGTCGATTACCGCCCGCGCAGAACGGATTGAGACTTCATGCTCGCCCGAGCGGCCGCCGAAGATCACGCCGATGCGAAGTTTCTTTGCCATTGATGAATATGACGTATAGGACCTATTGGTCAAATAGGACGAATAACACCTACAGTATCGTCTTTCCCAAGGCCGACAGAATCAATTCGACGCCCAATTCAGCCGTGCGATTGTTCACATCGAGAGCCGTATTAATCTCGACTACTTCGAGCGAACGCATCCCGCCGTCTTCGGCGATCTTCTCCATCGCCAGATGAGCCTCGCGATAACTAAGTCCGCCGCGTACCAGAGTTCCAGAACCCGGAGCGTCGCCAGGATCGAGCGCATCGACGTCGAAGGTGACCGCATACCCCGCAGTTCCCAGCCCCGCGATGGCAATCGCTTCATCCATGCATACGGCCAGGCCCCGCTCGTCAATTTCGCGCATCGTAAAGAAGCGCATGCCGAGCCGCCGAACCAATTCGCGCTCGCCCGGATCGATGTCGCGCGCGCCCACGTGGGCGCACAACCTGGGATCGAACTTCGGCGCAAAGCCGCCGACGTTTACCAACTCAGGCGCGCCGTATCCCAACAATGCCGACAAAGGCATGCCATGAATGTTACCAGACGGCGAAGTGTCCGGCGTATTCATGTCCGCATGCGCGTCAAAATAGATCAGACCCAATCTTTCATCGCGCTTACGGAACGCCTTTACCACGCCGGCCAGCGATCCGATTGCAATCGAGTGGTCGCCGCCGATGGTTATGGGCAATTCGCCGGCGTCAACAATCTGTTCGACCTGCGCCGCGAGGCGCTCGCAGGCATCGTGGACTTCGGTCAGATATTTTAGCTTTTCACCCTCCGACGGATGTGAACGCGGCCGTTCGATCGGCAAGTCGCCGAGATCGTTAACCTCATAGCCCAGCTTTCCGATACGCGCGGTGATTTTGGCGACGCGAATTGCGCCGGGTCCTAAATCGACCCCGGCCATGCTCTGCCCGAAGTGAAGCGGCACGCCGAGAATGCTAACGCGCTTTCCCTCGCCGGGGATCTCGCGCCCGTGATTCCAAACTGCGTGCTCTGTCATTTTGCTGACCATCGTATGTTGACGACCCTTATTGATCCCATTCAAACGCGACTTCAGAGATCGCAGTGTCCGGGTCGGTGCCATAGTAAACCGACTTGATCACGAAGCGCACCCAACGTGTCTTGACCGATCCGACATCGACCTTTTGACTGTCCATGCGGTTCGCGAAAGTAAGTTCACGCGAACTGCCGTCAGAAAAGTAGACGGTGAGGCTCTCGATCCGATTATTCTCAGCCCAGATTTGCGAACTCTTGAAATAGCCGGGTTGAATCAGGATCCGATGCAGATTTATCTCGCGGTCAAAGTCGAATCGAATCCACTCGCCCAACCCCGGTCCATCCACCCCTTCAATCCACGCCGTGCTGCGCTTGCCATCGATCGCATTTGACGCATAGTAGGTATTGGCCTGGACTGCCAAACGTACTGACGATGCACTGGCGGTAATTTTCAAAGGCGTGCCCGGCTGGGACTCACTCGGGCTGTTTTCCGGGCTCGCGTTGCGCCCTGGATTGGTCGGCGATGGACTCGTTTTCTGACTCGGTCCGTTAACGTTAGCCGGGCTGGTGTTGGTTGTTGCTGATTCATTACCGCCGGATTGCTTCAGCACAAAAAAGGCCACGATGCCCACCAGGACCAGCAAGAGGATGGCGATTGTAATCACGCCTGCGGTTAAAATCGGATTGGACGGCTGAGTAACGCGCTCAACCGAGCGAACTGGATCGCCACCGCGAAAACTCGGAACGGTGGGGCCGGACGACTTTAATGTCGGCGTGCCGCGCCCGGGTAGAATCTCGGTCGCGGGAGCAGCGGAATCGCGCTCGTCGAAGAGCGGGGTTCCATCGTCGAGACAGAAACTCAGCGTGTCGTCATCATACTTGCGTTTACATTTTGGGCAACTCTTCATGAGAGCATCCGCAGATTTCACAGATTAGGCAGAATACAAAATATCATAACCGCTGGGGGTTGACGCTCCTCGCCTTACCTTGCTCAGAATCTGTGAAATCTGCGTAATCTGCGGACCTTCCTGTTCACACGACAGCGCCCTGAGATTTCTCGATGATGATGTGCACAGCCTCTTCAGGCGTGCTAGCGAAATCCAGCATCTTCACGTCATCATCACTAACTTCAAGGTGACGCTGCCACTCTTTTACAATCGGCGGCCAGCAATCACCAAGCAGCACCAGCGGACGCGGATCAAGCACGCGCGTCTGTAGCTTGTTCCAAACCAGGGACAGCTCAGTCACTGTGCCCATGCCGCCGCGCAGAGCTATGTAGCCAACCGACTGGGTAATCAACCGCTGGAGGCGTTCGTAGAAATGCTCCGAAGGCACCTTATCTGTCAGGTAGCGATTCGGTTCTGAATTGAACTGGTTCATAGTGATGCCGATGACGCGACCGCCGCGCTCATGCGCCCCGCGACTGGCTGCTTCCATCACTCCAGCGTACCCGCCGGTGCAGATGGTAAACCCTGAATCAACGAGCAGCTCACCGATTCGCAACGCCTGTGCGTATTCCGGATCAGGTTCGCGACATTTCGATCCGCCAAAGATGGTAACGATGCGTTCCTGGAGTTCACTCATAAAACATCCGCACATTTCGCGTACTAAAACATCCGCAGATTACGCAGATTTCACAGATTAAGGAACTAAGAAAAGTCTTTGTTAGCCAAACCAAAGAGTCATTTGAAGATTTCCTAAGGAAGCAAAAGTGAATCTCGATGTTTAGTCATCTTCTGTGTATCTGCGAAATCTGTGGATTTTTGGATCAGCGCTCGCCAGTCAACATCAACGATCCCGTTCGCCTGTACTCTTGATAGTCTTCCCGGCTCTTGAAAGAGCTGCCGGTGTAATCGTCAGGCACCGGCCTCGGATCGAACAGACGCAGGTCAGAAACGTTTACGAAACCAGCGTCCGCGAATAACGAACGATATTCGTCGATGCTCAGGAGCTGGACTGGGACGTTTAACTGCTCGACCCACTGATGCGACGCTCGATTCTCTCGATAAAGATCGATCACCGTGACGAAGATACCGCCGGCCTGCAAGATCCGGTGAATCTCTTTTAGCGCCGCCGGAATGTTCGCGTAATAGTAAAGTGATTCCATTGAGAACGCATGGTTGAATTCGCCGTCTGCAAACGGCAGTTGCTCAGCGCTGGCCAACTGATATTCGACATTGGGAAACAATAAGGAAGATTCGCGGGCGAGACGAACCATCTCGTCCGAGATATCAATTCCCGTAACGCGGCCATTGACTGCATACTCAGCCAACAGACGCGTCGCCCATCCCGATCCGCAACCGACATCCAGCACGCGCGCATCGGCCGGCACGCGCATGAGTTCAATGGCCTGCCGGCCAACCGGCCCATGACCGCGTTCCATGCTCTCGCCCTTGCCGCCGCGGGCCCATTCGTTGAATTCGGTGCGTAGTTGTTCGTCCATGCGATGTCCGACAGACTTCAGTTTGTCGTTCTAGTTGATCTTTGATCCAGCCGCTCACGCGGGCGGTACTGACGTCATGCTCGGGCGAAATGCGACAAACTGAAGTTTGTCGGACAGTCAGGGCTTCAACCGATACAGCATCCGCGGAAACGGAATCGTCTCGCGAATATGCTCGATCCCGCACATCCACGCCGTGCAGCGCTCAATGCCCATACCGAAGCCTGCGTGCGGCGCGCTGCCATAGCGACGCAGGTCCAGGTACCATTCGAAGGCCTCCTTGGGCAGGCCGTGCGCGGCGATCTGTTGCTCGAGAAACTCAATAGACGTAGCGCGCTCGCCGCCGCCGACCACTTCGCCATAGCCTTCGGGCGCCAGCACATCTACGCCCAGCGCAATTTCATCGCGTTCCGGATCGCGCTTCATATAGAAAGCTTTGACGGCCGCCGGATAATGATGAACCATTACCGGCTTGTCGAATTTGCTCGACAGATACGTCTCGTCCGGCGCACCCAGATCGCCGCCCCACTCGAATTTGTTTTCGACGGCACCCGCGGCAAATCCTTCATGCAGCATCTTCACCGCCTCGTCGTAATGAAGACGCGGAAACGGAGGCACGATGGCTTCCAGCTTCGCGGTGTCGCGTTCGAGTGTCTTCAATTCTTCCTGTCGCGTTTCCAACACTCGCGAAGCAATGTACGAGAGAAATCTTTCCGCCAGGTTCATTGCGTCATCCAGCGTCGCGTAAGCCATCTCTGGCTCGACCATCCAGAACTCAGTTAAGTGCCGGCGAGTTTTTGATTTCTCGGCGCGAAACGTCGGACCAAAACAGTAGACTTTTCCAAAGGCGGCGGCAGTTGCCTCGTTATAAAGCTGCCCGGACTGGGTCAGATAGGCTTTCTCATCTCCGAAGTAGTCCACTTCGAACAGCGTGGTTGTTCCTTCACAGGCCGCGGGTGTAAAAATCGGCGTGTCGCACAGGGTGAAGCCGTCGTTGTCCAGAAAATCACGCACGGCTTTGACCACCGTGTGCCGCACCTTCAGAATCGCGTGCTGCTTTTTTGAACGCAGCCACAGATGACGATTGTCGAGCAGGAATTCCGGGCCGTGTTCTTTTGGCGTAATCGGAAAGTCATGTACGTTCTGGAGGACTTGCGCGTCGCGGATGTCCACCTCAACCCCGCCCGGCGCCCGGCTGTCTTCCCGCACGCTGCCGGTAACAATCAGAGCCGATTCCTGTCCCAAAGGTTTCAGCGCTTCCCAAATTTCTGGGGTCACCGCATTCTTGGCAACCACGCACTGCACGGTGCCGGTGCCATCGCGCAGTTGCGGAAACATCAGTTTACCGCTTGAACGCAGGTTGTAGAGCCAGCCCTTCAGCGTTACTTCTTCCCCGATATGTTTCGATAAATCGTTTATGTAAGTTTGGTTCATATCTTCCAGAAAGCAAATTTAGCCACCGAGACACAGAGACACCGAGTAAGAATTGATCAAGGGCGTGCCAATTGAATTGTTCGAAATCTCTGTGCCTCTGTGACTCTGTGGCCAGGGATTCTCTAACTTAATCTTTCACTAATCATCCGCCGCAGCACCGGAAAGCGATCAAGCCACTCGGCGGCCTGGAGGGTAATGGCCAGCATGGGCTCGATGAACTGCGCATAGGGCTCGACCCGTCCGCGAACTCCTGTCTGAAACGAAAACGTCCCGCACGCCTTCAGACAACGCTGCACCGTCATTAAACGGAACTCGCGTGCGAACTCATCCGGGTCATACGACTCCAAGCCCAGACGCTCACGCTCAGCAAGCAGGAAAAGACGGTGCGCTCGTATCTCTGCTAGGGGAGGCATGGCAGTAACACGATCGAGCAGCAGAGAGACCAAGTCATAGCTCGCGGGTCCCATGCGAGCATCTTGATGATCAATAACGCGCAGATGATCCTGCTTATCCAGAATCAGGTTGAATGCATGATAGTCGCGATGACAAAGTACGCGCGGACGGCTCGATAGCTCAGCCGCGACGTCATTCAGCTCGACTTTCAACTCTGCCGCTTCACCGCGACTCAAGGTCTCTTTGCGCAGGCTGCCGAAGTAATGATCGAAAAAGAAATTCAGCTCCCAGGCCAGCTTGGCTTCGTCAAAAGCGAGCCGGCAGGCGATCGAATCTCGCGCAAACGCTTTGGATGTAGCTGCCTGAATGCGCGCGATGATCTCGATCGCCTGCTCGATCAAGGTTTCGCGCTGCTCAGCTGAAACGGTTTCGAAGACCTGGCACAACTGCCGGTCGCCAAGATCCTCCTGCACGATAATGCCGCCGGCGCCGTCCGCATCGTAGACTTCCGGCACCGGCAACCCGCATTCGAGAAACAAACGCGTAACGTCCAGATAGGGATGCACGGCGGGGTCGAACGGTTCGGGATAGACGGCTGCGATAGCCGTGCCGCGCTCCCACGGAATGCGAAAGTACTCACGCGTCGACGCATCGGGCGTTAGCGAAGCAATCTCAGTTCGAGACGCGCCGCTGTGTTCCGCAACGTAACTCGCGATCCTCTCGCGAGCAGTTGCAGTGAAGGCATTTGGGGTAGTCTGAAAGGCTGAACTCATGCAGCGAAGAAACGCACCCGCAAAGCTAAAAAGCCTTCCATTATCCGGACCATACTCTTTTCATTGGCCGCTTTGCGTTAAGCGAATCTTATCACTGCGATAAAGGGACGACAAAGTTCTCACCCCGGACATATCCCTCCAGGGCCTTTGCCGGCGGCGTCAGACCGGCGACCAGGTCGGCACGGACCACCACGGCTTCCTCAACCAATTCACCCGCACGCACCCGCACTCCGTCACCCAGAACTGCCCGCCGCACCTGCGCCCCTGCTTCAATAGTCACTTCATTCCAAAGAATCGATTCCCGCACCTTTGCCTGCTGGTCAATCGACGGGTTGTCGCCGGTATAAAGATTAAGGCCGCGCTGGTTCAGCAGAGCCAAACTGATTTCCAGATATCGTTGCAGCGTGGAAAGCTCGTACCACATTCCTTCGGCCACGTGCGCGGCCACATGTTCGCCTTTGGCAATCGCCTGCGGATAAACGTCTACGGTGGAATGTGAGAAGACACCGCGCGGAATGTATTCAAAAATCCGCGGGTCGAGAATCTGGATCCCGGTGAACATCAGCGGCACAGGCGCAACGCTTTCCGGCGACTGTGGTGGCGGCATGCCGCCGAAGCGCGTGACAAAGCCATCCTTTGTCTCAACGACGCTGAACCGTTCCCGCTTCGGATTCTCTTTCAGTACCAGCGTCGCCAGCGCCGCCGTGCGACGATGTGTTTCCAACGCCGCTCTGAGATCGAGGTCAGTGATCAGCTTGCCGTTAATTACCACCAGCGTGTCGCCGGCGAGCAGTTCGCGTGCGTTATCAAGTGCGCCGCTGGTACCCAGTATCACCAGCTCGTGCACATAGCGCAGCTTGACGCCGAACTGACTACCGTCACCCAGCGCACGGCGAACTGAATCCGGTTGGTGATGCAGATTGACGACCACATCCGTGATTCCAGCCTGGGCCAGGTACTCAGCCACATAGCCGACCAAAGGTTTGCCGAGCACTGGCAGCGCGGGTTTTGTGCGGTCGGCAGTCAACGGCCAAAGCCTCTCTCCGTAACCCGCCGCCAGAATCATTCCCTTCATCGTCAATACATTCTAACAGAGGTGTTCGGAGTACCGACTTCAGTCGGGCACTGTTTGCGGAGAAAGGCGCCGACTAAAGCCGGTACTCCAAACCTTCCAGTTGTCTCGGCATCGCTCGATGTCGTAAGCTAGCTGGGTTAACAGATTCTTAGAGAGCCAGCCATCATACATGCCGTCCGATAGACTTCTTACACTTCCCTCTGAACAACAGATTGGGCAATTCTTTTTTATCGGTCTTCCGGGAACGCAATTGGACGACGAAGCCCGTGAGCTGATCGATGAAATCAAACCGGGCGGCATAATTCTTTTTGGCCGTAACATCGAAGCTCCCGAACAGGTGCGCACCTTGCTCGATGGCGCGCGGGCCATGCTACCGGTTCAGCCACTGTGTGGCGTCGATCAGGAGGGCGGCCTGGTCGATCGTCTGCGCGAGATTTTTCCGTCCATGCCCTCCGCCCGCGCCATTCGGCAACACGGCGATCTCGCCGCTGCGCGCTCGTTAGGGCGGATAACTGGTGAAGTCCTCCGCATGCTCGGCTTTGATATCAACTTCGCGCCGGTGATGTCGATCATCACTCGCGAGCGGAGCCAGCTTACCAATGGCCTTTATTCACGTTCGTTCGGCAGGTCTCCCGGAGAGGTGCTGGGCTACACGACGGTGTACATGCGCGGCTTGCAGGCCACGGGCTGCCTCGGTTGCCTCAAACACTTTCCCGGCATCGGTGCGGGTGCGGTTGATTCACATATGGAGATGCCGCTGGTGCCGCTGTCTCACGATGATTTGCTGGCCCAGGATCTCGCTCCTTATATCGAACTATTCCAGCGGGCTGACGATCGCGTTCGAGTGGTGATGGTGAGTCATGGCGGCTTTCCCAACATCGATATCAAAAAAGGGACTACCGGTGGATTGATCGAGCCGGCCTCGATCAGCCCCAGTATCGTCTCGAAGCTCCTGCGCCAGGAACTCGGGTACAAGCACCTGGTCGTTACCGACGACCTGGAGATGGGTGCGATCGCCAAGCATTGCGAAATCGAAGATGCGGCCGTGCGCGCCTTCCACGCCGGCGAGGACATGCTGCTGATTTGCGCCACGCCCGAAACGATTCGACGTGGATATCGTGCTTTATTAAAGGCGGCGCGCGAGGGCCAGGTGACTGAAAAGCGAATTAGCGCCTCGCTTAAACGGATAGCCGCCACCAAGGCCCTGGCGCAACCACCATTGCCTTTGGATATGAACAGGTTCGAGCAATTGGCAAACGAGATCACCGAACTCAACAAAACGCTGGAATACCGCTATCCGGGAGAATCGAATGTCGATTAACGTTAAATCGCGAATGTCGCGCAGTCCAAAGATTCGTTTTGCGAAAACTCTCGGCTTAATCTCGCTGCTGCTGGTTCTGGTTTTCTCTTCAACGTGCCGTCGTCAAAGCAATGTCTTCGTCATTGCCCTCTCTGACAACGTCAAGACAATCGATCCCATTGGATCTCCTTCCGTTGATGCCGCCAGTGAACGCGTGCGCACGTTGATGTTCAATTCTCTGGTGAAGAAGGACGAGAAGTTCGACTATGCGCCTGAGCTCGCGTCGAATATTCAGCGTTCAGAAGACGGCCTGACCTTCACCTTCACTTTACGTGACGGCGTGACCTTTCACGACGGGCGGCCATTCACGTCCGCGGACGCGAAATACACTTTGGACACCGTGCTCGCGTCGACTTTTGCCAAGGCCGCGAGTTTCTTTGAGGGCTCAGGCGCGAACAAAAGCGCGTATGTCAAAAGCGTCGAAGCACCGGACGCGCGCACGCTGGTGATTCGTCTGAACAAGCAATGGACGGGCTTGCTGCCGAATCTGGTGCCGATTGCCATTATTCCCAGGGACAGTTACGAGTCTGAGAAGACACATCCGCTCGGCACCGGACCATTCAAGTTCAAGAGCTATGATCAGTCACAGCAGGTGATCGACCTTGAGGCTAATCCCAGTTACTGGGATGGCCCGCCGCATATTCCGGCGTTGCGGGTCCGGGTGATCAGCGACTCGAATGCTTTGCAAGCTGAGCTGCGCAGCGGCCGCGTCGACATTGCACCGCTGCCAACCAGTCTCTCGCCTGATGCGATCAAATCGCTCTCGCAGGATTCGAAATTGAACGTCAATCAGTTTGAAGGTTCCAATCTCAACCTGCTGACCTTTAACACCAAAGAGGCGCCGCTGGACAACGTAAAGGTGCGTCAGGCAATTGCCTATGCCGTTGACCGAGAGAGCATGATCCGCGATCTCGTTCTGGGCCAGGGAAAGATCGCGCACTCGATCCTGCCCGAAGCTTCATGGGCGTACACGCCGGGCCAGACCTATCACTTCGATCCGGCGATCGCCAAAAAGCTGTTGGATGAGGCAGGCTTTCGCGATCCTGACGGCGACGGCCCGCAGATGCGTTTTCCGAAGCCGATAGTCTTTCGCATCTCAGGCAGCAGCGGCGCCGCGCGGCAATATTCCGGCGTAATCTACAATTACCTGAAAGACGTAGGCATTCCGGTTTCGATTGAGACTTCGGAACTCAACACGTTGTTCGAACTGCTGAGACGCGGTCAGTTCCAGATGACCTACGGCCAGTGGGTGGGTGGCAATCAGGATCCAATCTTCTATCACGACCTGTTCGCTACTTCTGAAATTCCCACGGAGACCCGCGCTGCGCGGAACCGCGGGCGCTATAGCAATCTGGAGTTGGACAAGATCCTCGACGAAGCGGGGAACACCTACGATCATGCGAAAGCCGCGCCCTTGTACGCCAAAGCGCAGGAAATCGTCAGCCGCGACGTGCCCGTGTTTCCGCTCTGGTATCAGGCAAACATGGTGATTGCAAAGAAGAGCGTCGGCAATATTAAGGTCGACGCCAGCGGTGATTGGGGATTCGTAAAAGATTTGACGGTGGGGAAATAGTCGCGGATTTGCGCGGATCAGCGCGGATAAGACTAAAACCCTCTCCACCGCGGCTATTTATCGGTAGTTGTTCAGAACTGCCTGCAGTCTCTTTTCGCTCTCACTCGATACGCCGAGGAATTGAATTCCCGCGCCCCTCGGTTCTTCCATAACTCGAAGATGATATTTGATCGTTCCCTTCAGATTGATGGGGCCCGATAATTCACCAGACCATCTGATGAAGATATGGTCCCCACTATGCACTTCTCGTTTGGTCGCCAGAAAACATCCACCAAGGCTCAAGCTGGTTATCCGATCATAGAATTCATACTCTGGTCCCCGGCCCCAATCGGCAAAGAAGTCCACGTTGACGCGTGGATGCTTTCTTACGATGTAAAACTCATTTGTCATTTCTCGTTGAGCAAGCCCTCGTTCGGAACCAGGAGGGGTGGCGACGGGATGCGAAATTCTAACTGCACTCTACGGTCGCGCGCGCCCGACCTCTACCACTGAGTCGGGAGCTTGGATCCGGTCGCTACCGCTTCCGGTTCTGTAACGACATGCCTACATTGATATTGAGCGAGTCAACCACCCTGTCTCAGCACCCGAATGTCTGACCACGCAATCACCCCTTCGCGAATCAAACGGGGTTCAAGCTGGCTAACGTCCACAACAGTCGAAGGCAAATCACCGCGCGCCGGACCGCCGTCAACAATCAACTCAATCGCCTTTCTGAAATAATCGCTAACCTCTTGCGCGGTTCTTGCCGGCTCATGATCTGCAGGATTCGCACTGGTGGCGGTCAACGCGCCACCACATTCTCGCACCAACGCGCACACGTTATCATCGTCGGGCAGCCGCACGCCAACAGTTCCCGTGCCGGCCGTGATCTCTTCGGGAAGCCCTGGCGCCGCTTTGCAGATCAGTGTCAGAGGACCGGGCCAAAACTCTTCGGCCAGAACATCGAACGCTTTGGTTCGCTCGGCAATAAAGCGGTTGATCTGCTCCCGTCCGCTGATCACGATCAAGATCGGCTTCCCATCTTCCCTGCCCTTTAGTTTTTTGACCTTCCGTACCGCGTCGCGATTGAAAGGATCGGCGCCGAGGCCATAGAAGGTGTCGGTGCGAAAGGCGATGACGCCGCCACGCCTAATCGAGTTAGCAATCTGGGCAAGAACTTCAGTCGTTTGGGGAATGATCACCGGATTAGAGCGCCGCTAGGCGCGCGATGTTTATAGAACCCGATTGTCTTTAAGATATCAAGAGCCCCTTGAGGAGCGAAACGTTATGTCGCTCCTAGAGGAGCTCATTGGAACGAGAGGTTGCAATAGCTATAAACATCCGGTTCCTAACGGAGCCGTGGCAGACTATGAAATCTTAACGCCGTAACCGAGCCCATCGCCCACAGGCAAAACCTCTGCCCGCAACTGCGGATGATTGACGAAGTATTGATTGAATTCGCGCAAGGCTTCTGTAGACATTTCCTGATCGGGGGCGCGAATTTCTCCGGCCACCTGTCCGCCCCACAAGAGATTGTCGCAGATGACCAGGCCGCCCGCGCGCAGTTTGGGTAAGGCCAGATCGAGATAGCCGCGATATTCCTCTTTCACCGCGTCGATGAAAACCAGATCAAAGGTTTCGTTGAGGCGGGGAATGACTTCCAGCGCATACCCCTTTTCGATTTGCACTCGCTCGCGCACGCCGGCCCGCGAAAAGTAACCTTCCGCGGCTTTGATCATTTCGTCGCTCGGATCGATTGTGACTACCAGCCCGCCATCCGCCATGCCGCGCGCCAGATGGATCACCGAATAGCCGATCGCCATTCCGCATTCCAGCACTCGACGAGCCTTAATCGCGCGGGCCGTGATTTCGAGAAACAGCGCAACCTCACGGTCAGCGATGGGCACGTGATGCTCGGCCGCAAAGCTTTCCATTTCAGCCAGCAGCCCCATGTTCGGTGGATGAAGATATTCGAGGTACTCCGCTTGTTCGCGTTTAATGATGGCGTCTAGGCGTGCTTTCATGCAAATGATTCTCGCTGAAGTTTGTTTATAAAGGAAGTTAAGGAACCACGAGTCGTATAGGCAAATCTTTTTCCCCTCTCCATTGGGAGAGGGGCTAGGGGTGAGGGCCTTACACAACTCACCCCCTTACGATAAACTGTGTCGCGGATATCGTCCCAAGTTGAGCTTAGCATCCGGTCGCTAGCGCTCGCGGTTCTGACCGGACGCGCATCTGGAGCGTATCTAGTGGAGTTTTAGTTTCGATTCAATAACCGCCACAACGCTTTTCTTTTTCGCGACGTTGCTGAGACTTCTGACTTCATCCAATCTTGAGTACAAAGAGCTAACCAAAGACAAAGTGGCATAACAGCTCAGGTAAATGGTTTCTTTACCCGCATTTTAGGTGTTAGTTCAAGTTCACACTCCTTATGAAATCGATGACGAGTCTGAGTAAAGAGCACAACTCGCACGCTTATGGAATCATAGGGTGAAAATGTAACTGGCGCTGGAGGCGTGAAACGATTGTCAAAGGTCGTAACACTTGGGTTGGTTATCCCATCTTAGATGGGTCACATACCCGATGAAGAGGGTCCGCGGGTCACCTCGTTCAAAAGTGGCTTCTGGAGATTCCTGCTGCAACCAAAAACCTCGGATAACAGGACGGGATACTTGCCCTGTAGCGTTGCTAAATGTTAACTGGCTCAGAACGCCAGCCAACCCCTTAATCTCTAGTCCTACCTCTAACTGATTTTGGAAATCGACGACGATTGCCCGCTTAGAATTCGCATTGAGGTCTTCGCGAAAGACAAACTTCTCGTCACAAGTCACAAAAGCCACTCGCGGCTCTCCCAGCAAGATAATGTTCGGCTGCGGCTTAGTTTTTGAAGTAGCCGCGTCATTAACCTTTCTCGGTTGGTAAGCAGCAGCCTGATAAGATCGCACAATGATCACCAATGCGATAATGACCGCAACGGCCACCCATGCTGCGGCTAGAACGATCAAGCGAGGCCACCCATGCTCTGCCAACCACTCTGGTACGGTCTCATGGGTAAGGGTTGGCCAAATAGTGCCGATGCCCACTGGCAACCCACCAACCAAGAAAGCCAAAAAGTACCAACCGGGATGCTTTTTGATTTCAGCCCAAACCTTGATATTGATCTTTCGATTCGATGGCTTATCCGCGCTTGCTGCGTCAAGTGGCGGTGACAAGAGTTCATCGGCGAGATTCTCAGGCTTAGGCTCAGACGGCGGTTTCGGTTTATCAGCCGGAGGCATGGTAAGAGCACCGACCGTTCGCGGTTTTCCAGTGATGAACGAAACGTCTTCGTTAGGTGATGGAAAAGCGTTCCAGCCGTGGAGTTCCAACTCTTTCTTCCGAAATGCCTCAGCCAATTTTCGCTCGTACCGTACCTTCTCCGCCGCCTCTTCTGCCAAATCCTCTGGATCAGGTCGCTCGCCTGATTGAATCGCTCGGTTGATACGATCCTGCCTATTCCACCATTCAGGCGGATTGGCGAAAGGAATCCTATGCTGGGAACGTTTGGTCTTTTCGTCGTATTCTTGCTCTTCCTGGTTAGACATGAGACCCAACATTTCGCGAGTCTCGTCGTCAATCTTCGGATCTGGCTTCTCAGGGGTCTCCGGCGGTGGAGCGTTTGCTGCTCTCCATTGCGCTTCAAGGGCTGCTCGCACGACGGGATCGCCACGCTCAAAAAGCGGTAAGGTGTCGGCATGGCAAATCCGGCGAAGATCGTCCAGCGTAGGTTCTTTTGATTGAAGTGCCGGTGACGGGAACGGGTTGGGCTTGCCAGACTCAGTCCACGGATTCTGCCCACTGAGCAACAAGGAAAGTTCTTGAGAGGTGAACTGGCGGTTTCTAATTCGGTTCTGCTCCGCCGGGTGAAGATGCGAGAGATCGAGACTCGAAGGATCGAACTTTGAAAGATCGAACGGAGGATCAGCCATGCCGCAAAAATATCACTCTTGTCGATCTTTGTCAGCGCCCACCGCCACATACCTTCGCCCCAGCCCCAGCTCTCTCAACTTGTGCTGAAGCGACTGCCTATGCATACCCAGAACTGAAGCTGCGCGGGTAACGTTGCCGCCGGACTCTTCCAGACAGCGCGCAATGTAGCGCCGCTCGAATTCGCGGCGGTCGTCACGAAAATCAGAAGTGTAAGGAACTGACAGGTCGCCGTTAACCGGACTATCAATGGCAGTCACCGAAGTTTTCTTTGTTGGCGCGTCGGTGATATCGATGGCGTTCAGCTCGTCGCCTTCGGACATGATCGCAGCGCGTTCGATTGCGTTACGGAGTTCGCGCACGTTGCCGGGCCAATCATATTCGATTAACCGGCGCAGAGCCTCGCGTCCGATCGGCCTCTGCGGCAAGCCGTGACGTTCCGCGGACTGTTGGGCAAGCGCCGTTGCCAGGACGGGAATGTCTTCGCGGCGCTCGCGCAGCGGAGCGATGTCGATTGTAACCACGCGCAGGCGATAGAAGAGGTCGGCGCGGAAATTTCCCTCAAGGATTTCCTCTTCCAAAGCCCGATGCGTCGCGCTGACAATACGCACATCGACCGGAATCGATTCGTCACCGCCCAGTCTTTCAATCCGCCGTTCTTCCAGCGCGCGCAGCAGCTTCGCCTGCACGTTCGCGCTCATGTCGCCAATCTCATCCAGGAAAAGCGTGCCGCCATTTGCCTGCTCGAATTTACCCTTGCGGCGCGCTGCAGCCCCCGTAAACGCGCCCTTTTCATGGCCAAACAGCTCGGACTCGATCAGCTCTGTAGGTAAGGCTGCGCAGTTCACGGCCACGAACGCCCCACTGCTGCGGGCCGTACTGCGCTCGTGCAGCTCGCGCGCAACTAACTCTTTGCCGGTGCCCGACTCGCCGCGCACCAAAACGGTGGCGTCGGTGTCGGCGACTTTATCAATCATCGCGCGCACGGTCTGCATCGCTTCGGAACTTCCGAGCAAAGCGCCACGCTGAGACGTTTCAATCTCGATGCGGCGCCGCAGTGAAAGGTTCTCGCGACGCAGCTTGATGTTTTCGAAGGCGTTCTTGACGACCAGCCTGAGATCGTCGAGCTCGAAGGGTTTCGAGACGTAATCATAAGCGCCGCTCTTGACGGCCTGGACAGCGAGCCGCTCAGACCCGTGCGCCGTAATGATCACGACCAACGGCATCTCTGCCTGATTTCCGCTTTGCAGTTCCTGGAGAAATTCCAGTCCGCTGATTCCTGGCAGGTTGACATCGAGCAGTAGCAGATCGACCTTCGCATCGGCCATCAACTCTCGCGCCGTTTCGACGCTGCCGGCTTCGTTAATCTCGCAACCAAAAGCCTCGAGCGCGCGCCTAATGCCATAGCGCGCCGCCTCTTCATCATCCACAATCAACAATCGCAAGCTGTTCTTTTCCATCTTGACCCCCGGATTTTAATACTTTTCCGGGAGTTTTGCTTGCGCGTGGCGTGCCAGAGGCAGCGCGGCTCGTTGTGCCACGCGCATCCTGCGCATGATTCACGGGCGTGATGCCCGTGCCGCTTTCTACTTCGGCGAGCGCTTGACTGAAATAACCACTACCAGCACATCGCCTGAAGGCCCGATGTTGAGCGTGCCCACCACCACCGGCTCGCCTTCATTCAGACTAATATCGGTATGAAGGCCCGTCGGCTCGTAACTGATTGATGGGACCGAGAAGTTGCCGGTCGAAGCCACTGTCGCGCCGGTCTGTACCGGAACCCGCGATCCAAAATTAAAGCCCTTCAGACGAACTATGTGGCTGCCGTCTGCGGCGGTCCCCAGCTGCACGGCGTCGATCGTAAAGTCGTTAAAGCTGGGCGTCGAAGATGACGACGATGCTGGAGCAGCCAACGGTCCGCCAATCCAGCGTACGCTCAGCCGACCACCATTCTTCACTCGATTGAGCAGAGTTGCGGCCAGCGCGTAGTTCTTGAATGGCAATGTCGCCTGTAACTGTCTGACAACCGGATCAAGTAAGGCCGGCATCCTGGCATTCGCAGTCGGCTGGTTACTTGCCAGAACCAGATAAAGTTGCGTGTCCATATTCGTTTCATCATCGCCGCGCGCCTCTGTCGAAGCGCGTGATGTCTGACTCGTATCCTGCGCGGTTGCTAACTGCGCTGACCCGATCACCGCGACCAGGCACAGCAGCGCACAGAACATCACCCGATCTAACTTGGTTGGGATCATCACTCGTTCTCCTTTTATTGAATTACGAAAATGGCGATTGCTCGCCAGGCAGGTTGGTTGCTCTTCCATCTGCTCACACGCCGAGGGCAAAGGAAAGTTCCGAATAAAGAGATAGCGCAAGTTGCACTTGCGATTGTCACGAGCACAAATTGCCAACCTGCGCTACCGGCACGCGCAACTCGAATCTTGCGCCTCTGCCGTTGTGCGAGGGCACGAGCCGGGCCGAACCGCCGGCGTCTTCCATGCGTTTGCGCACAATCGCCAGGCCGAGCCCGGTGCCGCGCTGTCGCGTGGTAAAGAATGGCTCCCAAATCTTTGTGTTCATCTGCGGGTCGATGCCCGGTCCGCTGTCGGTAACCGCAAAAACGATCTCTGCGCCATCGCGAAAAGATTCAACCGTCACTTGTCCACCGCCGGGAGTTGCCTGCAGCGCATTTAGTAGAAGATTCGCCAGCGCATCGCGAAGTGCGCCCGCCTGCACACCGTCGTGTTGAGCGTTGGCCTCTGCCCGTGATTGAATACTGAGGTTGCGTTCCCCGGCGTCGGCGCGAAATAGCCCAGCGACGCTGCGCAGCAACTCGTCAGTGCTGCACGGCGCGGCAGCGGGAGGCTGTTTACTCGCAAAGCTGAGCAACTGCGTCACGCTTTTGCTGAGGCGGTCTGTTTCTCCCACGATCAGGCTGAGGTCTCGCGCATGCTGCACGTTGAGCGCTTCATCCTCGCTCATCACCTGGGCTATTGATTTGATTGCCGAGAGCGGATTCTTAACTTCGTGGGCCACCGTCGCGGCCATTTGTCCCAGCGCCGCCAGACGCTCTCCTTCCGCCAGCTTCCGTTCGAGCTGGACGTTTTCATTAGCCAGACGAAAATCCTCAATCGCGATCGCCACCTGACCGGCCAGTACTTCAAGTACGGCCCGCACGTCGGGGGTTAGCGCATTGGGCGAAGCTTCGATCAGCAGCACCCCCGCGTTTCGATCGTCGCGACGCAGCGGATAGGCGATGTGGTATCCCGCCTCGCGCAGGTCGTCGCTATCTTCAAATGAAGAACGACCGGCGGTCTCGGCTGCGCGCAGTAATCTATCGATCAATCGTGATTGCTGGTCATCCGGCAAAGCCTCTTTCTCAACTCCGTCGGTCTCCAAAATAATCTTCACGCGGCTCAGAGCGAGAGCGCTGGCAGTTTGGGATTCGATGAAATTGAGCAGCTCAGGCAACCGGCGATACTGTCCGGTCTGGGCTCCGACGCGAGCCACAACGTCGCGATAGAGGGCGGTCTCTCGTTCGAAGAGGGCGCGAAAACGCTTTTCCAGCCAGCCACGCAGAGGAGCCGCCAGCAACGTTAGCGCGAGTATCAGGATCGCTTCAACGGCTCCGGCGCGCAGCCCATAGTGCGCATTCGCCCACTCGCCGATGCGCCGAATACCGTAGAGATAGACGGCCAACACCACGGCGGCAAACGTCGCCACAATCAAACTTTCTTTGATGATCAGTTCGAGATAACGATAACGATAGATGTAGTAGGCCAACAGCGCCGAAGGCAGCAGCGATCCCAGATTGGCGAGCGTTTGCAGGTATTGACCGGCGACAGTTCCCTTGCCCAGCCCCAGCCCCAGGGATGACAGAATCAAAACCGCTATCACGATGAAAGAGAACGCCAGCGTGTGCAGAATGCGGCGTTCGCTGAGCGAAGCGGCACGCCGCGCCACCAGTAACTCAGTCACGGCTACGACGGTCAGCGAGTAAACGACCCAGAGCGCGAACGGCAGGACAAACACGGAAAGCTTCGCGATCATCGGCTGGTAGGTTCCCGTCCAAAGGCGCGGGACTACCACGAAAAGAAAGAGACACGGGAGGTAGGAAAGAAAAACTCTTATGCGCTCGGTACGTGTCAGGTTGCGCCCCTGTGAGCTCGCCCATAGATGCAGGTGCACATGCAGCAGCAGCGAGTAACAGACAGTAATGCTGATCACGGCGATTGCATTCGCCAACCGCAGCAGAGGGGCCCAACGCGCGACATCCAGACCCAACAGACTGCGGAGAGTAACGATCAGATTGCCGGCGTGCCAGCCAACCATGCAGAGCCCCAGGCCCAGAAGCAGACGATGGATTTGCACCACGCCCAGGCGCTGCCTGAACAGGAGATAACCCATCCACAGCGGCAGCACCGCGCCGAGACTGTAACCAATTAGTTGGAGGGCTTCGAGCAGGGACATCTGTAGATATCAGCGCGGCAGTAGCCCGACCGTGAGGGAGGGCGTTGCACTCGCGCGTTCACTCGTCATCATCGTTATCGAAGGAGGCATATCGAAGGAGCCTAGCCAACATTCACCCTGGGTGGAGCGCTACTTTGGTTAGCGTTATCAGTATCTGCTCAGGGTCGCTTCCAGGATCCTTTGAGAGCTGACTCTTGAGCAATTCTTTAAGGCTATCATCGGCCTGAACGCCAGTCTTATGAATCTTTCGAATCGTACGGCCTAACTCCCGGATTAGCCCTTCCACAACCTCGAATCCGAGATTAAAACGTTTCTGAGATATGCTCCTGGGATGAGTCCACCTCTCGCCATCGAAGTCGACGTAGAGGCCTTGCTTCTTCATATCGTTCGCACCGCCAACCAATTCTAGGAGGATAATGAGCGGGTTCTTCTTTCGAGAGTGGGAAGCTAAAGACTTGAATTCCATTTTGAGTTCGCTCACAAACTCATCTCGCAACTCTGGCGGAAAATCCTTCACTCGGTGGCGCTGCTGAACGCGCAAGGCCGCGCGGACCCGAAGGCCTTGAATCATTGCAGTGTAGAGAATGCCAAACGCAATCGAGTGTCGTACGTCATGCTTGCTAAGCACCTCGGCTAGCATACTTTTTGGCAGATCCACACCCATGCCTAAAAGAGTGAGCGCCCATGATTTCGTCATTTCTTCCAAGGCAAGGACTACGTGAGACGCGGCCGATCCAAATAAGCGTTCGTCCGCCAATATTTCAGCCGCCCGCAAATGGTGGCGAGCGTTTGTTAACGAAAGGAGCGCTCCTCGCGCAGAGTTTGATCTGTCTGGAAGGGGCCTTCGCGTTCTTTCCTTCTTTTGATGTCTTCTCATATGAGGTCTAAAAATCCATCGACGACGCCCTCCTTCAAGGGTCGCGTTACTGCCCCGCCAGGCTCAAGGTTATTTCCGTCCTTCTGTTCTTTGCGCGGCTGGCGACTGTGGTGTTTGGCGCGACCGGACTTGCTCCGCCCAGGCCGCTCGCCTGTATCCGGGTTACATCTACGCCGGCTGCGGCAAGCCGCTCAGACAAGACTCTTGCACGGTCTTGTGTCAGTTGTTGCAGAGTGCCTTCATCGCCGCGATTATCAGTAAACGACTCAATCGAGATTTGATAATCGGGGTTATTGGCCAGCAAAGCTCCCAATTGATCGAGCTTCGCGGCGGACGCCGCACTGAGGTTTGTCGAGCGCGGATTTACCCACAGCGATTCCGTCAAAATCACCGTCAATCCCCGGCCACTCTCCCGCACGGTGCCAAAGCGACCGAGCGATTGTTTGAGAGTTTCGGCGGCGGCACGCTGGTCCGCGGCGCGCTTCTCCGTCGCTCGACGGGTGTCCTCGGCCTGCTTCTCGCCTTCAATTCGCGCCAGACGAACTTTCGCGTCTTCGGCGTCGGCGCGGACGGTTTGAATTTCATCGCGCAACCTGGAGATTTCGGTGCGTGCGTCACGCAATTGCTCGGTGGCGTTCAGCGCATCGCGCTCAGCCAACTCACGCGCGTGGCGCTCAGTTTCCAACTCCGCTTTCAAACGACTAATTTCCTGGTTCGCAGTGGCGGTGGATTCTTCCGCGCTGCGCAGCGCCAGGTCACGGCGCTCGACCTCTTCGCGTCTTTCGCGTGCTGCTCGCCGGACCAGCGCCATGTCTTCCGCCTTGGCCCCGCTGCTGATTGCCTGCCGGGCCAGGATATCTATCTCTCGGATTGGCTGCCGCGTGCGCAGAGCACTTTCAGCTTGTTCCAAATCGGCCTGCGCGGTGCGCAATTCGTTTGGCGCATCGCGTTCTGCTCCCGCGTATCGCGCCAGGTTGATTGCCTGACGGGCGCCGAGCAGCGCCACCGGAATATCCCGATAGTCCGACTCGGCTATAGCCGGCACGCTGGCGTCGCGAAAGTAGTCGCTCGTGTTCCCGATGTACTGAATCCGTGAAGTTTGTACCTGCGCATCACGGATCGCGACCGGCGCCACATTTTCGAGCACCACCATGCGGCTGGGCGAGTGCACCAGAAAATGCGGTTCGGCGGTGACCACCAGCGCGAACGTCTGCAAAGGCGTAGTCACGTCAATCTTTGAATCTATCAGCCCGCTGCCGCTGCGTTTGATTTCGCCAAGATTGTCGACGTGCCCGTCAGGAGAGATCGCCCACAACACATAAGTTGTGTAGACACCGCCCAGCTCGTAAGCGCGCGGCATATGGTCGATGCTCAGCTCGACCCGAGTCCCGCGACGACCCTGCCGCCTCACCTTTGCCATGCCTGTCAGACGAGGCAATCGAGTGGTCCCGTGAAAAGTCACTTCGATCGTTTGATCCAAAGGATAGGTGATGGCGACCGTCGTGCGACGATTCTCACTTTGGCCGAACGCGCTGGCGACGAGAGAAAGGAGAATCACGATACCTGTGACAACCGTGGTTAGTTTGAAAGCTCGGTTCATGAATGACTCCAGCAAGTTTTCTGCGAATACTGATCGAACGGCCGCGACCGTCCGCATCGATTGATGCCTTAACTCTGGGTAATTGTTGCCGAAGGAGGGCGAAGTGGCAAGCTTCGGAGTGGTTAAGTGGCCTCCGATTTTCAAGAGCTTACCGGGCCAAGTAAACGACGATCCACGAAAACACACAAAATGGAACTAGTTGTGTCTGTGCGATTTCGTGTGAGTTCGTGGATCGTTCTGGGCCAGGCAAGCGCGCCACGCGCGCTTTCGCGGGTAAGGGTGTCCCACCGTCCCATTGACGACTAGACCTGCTGGATGAGGAGTCTTCAGTTCTAGCGGGGCAGCGATCGTTCGTAGGCCTTCGTGCGCAAGTCCTGAACAAGTTGAATAACAAAGCAGGAGACGGCGATCAGCAGAAGCACGTGAACCATGCCGCTTTTGTGCAGCAGGAACTTTAATACCAACCAAGCCACCGTCAAAAGTGAGCCTACGATCCAGAGCATTCGAGATGCGCCCCTTCCGAGATGCTCAGAATCTTACGCGTCACGACCTGTCCGGTTCAATGACGAACAGGACTAGTGCCTGGCTTTCGAAAACTCAATCGCTCGCAAACCTGTTCGCGAAGGATCGCCGGCAATGATGAGTATCCCGGAACCGGAAGGTACGGCAACGACCCGGCGCGATGCGGGTGATGCCGCGTGGTTCGCCACTGACGAGAGGGATTCACTGTCCTTCCAAACAATCGAGCCGTCGCGGCCGGAGAGCGCCAGCGCAAAAGTGTTACCACCGGCCACCAGAACATCCAGCAATCCATCGCCGTTAACGTCGGCGAACGCCGTCGTTTCGGTATCGGCTCCGCCGTCAGCTTCCCAAAGGATCTTACCGTCGGCTGCCTTGACGGCGACAACTCGGCCGCGATCAGTGACCATGATCACTTCGACGGTGCCGTCACCGTTGAGATCTCCAGCGGCCAATGTTCCGCGAGGCGCATCTCCGTTGAGGGTAACTCTACCCAGCGCGCGCAAGTCGGCGGCACTCAAAGCGGTCAGGCCACTCTTCGTGCCCACCAGGATCAAGCCGCCGGCCGATCCGTTTACAAAGAGCGGAGGCGTAGTTGCCGGGCTGCCTGCGTCTCCTGAGCGTATCAGCGCGCCGATGCGGTTGCGAACTTCAACCTGCCCATTCTCCAACGCAAGTATCACTCGGCCGATGCCGTTGTCATCAAGCACGACCGGCGCGCCTGCGACGCGATGCGGCAGTTTGATTTGGCCAATGATGTTTCCAGTAATCCCGTCGAGAATAAAAAGCCTTTGGAGAGAATTGTCCACGACGAAAATCTCCGACGCGCGGCTTTCGCTGAGCACGGCCGCAGTGTTTACAACCGCCGGCAATGTCGCCCGCCAAAGTTCACGACCGGTGGCTCCTTCAATCCTGGTCACAGTGACGCCTGACAAGACGGCAACATCGTCCAGGCCTGAACTCGATTTGATCAAGAGCACCACTGCCTGAGTTGTGGCGGATCGCAGACTCCTGCCCTCAGGTATTCGTCGGCTCGTGGTCCACAAAGCAACTCCGCTCGTGGCATCCAATGCAAAGGTCGCCCCGGCGGTATTTACGGCTACAACATCAAATCTGCCAGCGGAACGCAGATGGGCCAGGACGGGATTCGTGACTTCACCGACCAGGGCCCGCCAGCCGCCTCCGGCGACAACCGAGCCTGAGCCCGGTGTCAATCGGGTATCGGTCGCTCTGTCCGGCGGAGCCTTCGGTGGTTGAGTTTGCGTGCCGGCTTGCGCTGTTTGCAGCGTCACCTCAATCGCCGCGGCCGCAGAAAACTCGCCCAGCTTCGTAGTCAAAGGCGCGATGCGCCAGTAGTACTTGCCCGGAGCCAGGTCATTGATCTGATACTCGGTTCCCGCGACCACGCGGTCGAAGATAATGTCATTGAAGCCGTGGTCCGTCGCCAATTGCAAACGATACCGAGATACACCGGGCCGGGCAGCCCAGCGAAGATGGATCGTCGTCAGGCCGCTCTCCCGCGGCTCCTGCTGCGATTGTGAAATCGGCGAATGCGTGTATGGCGACGGGAGATCGCGTGCGTGGGCAGAAACCATGCCCAGCGATATCGTTGCGGCGGCTGGAATTAAAACGCGAAGGTGGCCTAAGCGGTACATGGTCACCTACTAATAAACGACTAATTGCACCTGGTTCCCTTCTGCGCGCCGTCTGATCAGGGACTCTCGTTGAGTTTGTATCCGACGCCGCGAACGGTCAGCACGTAGTGGGGATTCTTCGGGTCGGCTTCCAGCTTCTTTCGCAGGCGGTTGATATGCGGATCGATATTGCGCTGATAGCCTTCATACTCGGTGCTCCAGACGCGATCGAGCAGGTCGTTGCGCGACCAGGCGCGCCCGGGCTCTGACGCCAGCAATTCCAGAATCTGAAACTCGAGCGGAGTCAGATCGATTTTGGCGCCGCCACGCGAGACCTCGTGCCGCCGCTTATCGACCACCAGGTCGCCGATCTCCATGCGCTCCTCGTCGCCGCTCGCCCGCGTTGCCGGAGAGTTGCGGCGCAACAACGCTTCGATTCGATATTCCAGTTCGCGCGGACTAAAGGGCTTCGCGAGATAATCGTCGGCGCCCGCCTCGAACCCGGCCACTTTGTCGTCGAGCAAATCGTGAGCCGTCAGGAAAAGCGCCGGCGTTTCGTTGCCGCGCTCTCGGAGCTTTTTCAAGAGTTCGAGACCGGACATTTCCGGCATGGCGACGTCCAGGATAAAGCAGTCGAAATGATCCGTAGTCGCAGTTTGCAACGCCGCTATGCCACTCTCTTTTTCGGCCACTTCAAAGCCAAGCCGCCGAAAATACTCGGCCAGGAGCGTGCGCATTTCGACGTCGTCGTCAACGATCATCAGCCTCTTGGCTTGTGCGTTCGTAGGTTCAGGATCCACAGTAGTTTTCCTTGTGTTCAGGTCAGACCGAAACGGTTAGACGGCGACCGCTTAGTCCTCGACCTGCAATTTTTATCTCTGAAGCATCAGGGGTTTCGCTTTAGTATGTACAGCCTGTGCCTTGACGTCAAACGTTTAGGCTAAGTATATTGCCAGCCTGTAATCGTGCGCCGGGCTTTCTGGTCCTTCCCGATAAACGATCCAGATATCCGATTTGAGATGAACGACCTGCGGCGGCTTCTAAGATATCTTCTGCCTCACACCGGCACGTTTGCCTTAGCCACCATTGCGATGATCGTCGTGGGCTTGCTGGAAAGTGCCACGGGCGCCTTGATCGTACCCATTTTCGATCAGGCCTTTGCCCAGGCGGGCGGGCATCGCACACCCACGCTTTTTGGATTGCAAAAAATAATCCCGGCCTCCGGCCTCGCTGCCTGGCGAACAATCGCGGTGTTGTTACTCGCCTTTACGATTGTAAAAGGAATCGCCGAGTACTTCTCAACCTATTGGATGGCCTATATCGGGCAGTCTTCAATTCTCAGTTTGCGTCAGGATCTTTACAGCCATCTGCTTTCACAGTCGGCAGCATTCTTCGAACGCCATCGCACGAACTACCTGGTTTCGCGCCTGATCTCCAACGCCGCGTCAATCGAAGCAGCGGTGACGCACACGTTGCGCGACATGCTGCGCGAGGGCTTTACTTTGATCGCTTTGCTGGCGGCGTCGTTCTATTTCAACTGGCGACTGACTCTGGGCGCGTTGTTAATAGCACCACCCATCGCCGGGTTGACGATGCGGTTTGGGAACTCGCTCCGTAAACTGGCGCGCGAATCCTCCGAAGGCAGCAAGCGCTTGACCGATACCGCCCAGGAAGCTCTGGCCAATCACAACATTGTGAAGGCATATCGCGGCGAGACCCGTGAACGGGGCCGCTTCACGGCGGTGGCCGAACGGATTCGCCGAGCCAATTTGCGCTCGGCCAGTATCGCCGGGATGTCGCCGCCGATCATCGAGCTCATTGGCGTGCTCTTTGTCGTGGCACTGCTCTTCTTTGGCGAACGCGAAATCCGTCTCGGTCGAATGAACACGGCCCAGTTTCTTACTTTCCTCTTCTTCCTGGCGCGCAGTTACGACCCGATGCGGAAGCTTTCGCGGCTGCATAATTCCCTGTCCCAGGCCCTGGGCGCAGCCAACCACCTCTGGGAAGTCATGGATGAGGATGACGAGATTCCCGAGAAGCCAAACGCCGTCGCATTGCCGGCATTGCGGCGCCAGATCGAATTTCGAGACGTGAATTTTGGTTATGCGAACGAAGGCCGCGTCGTCTTGCGCGACATCAATCTGACGGTGCCGGCGGGACGGATGGTGGCGCTGGTCGGAGAATCCGGCGGCGGCAAATCCACCTTGACTAAGCTGTTGCCGCGCTTTCACGACCCCTCCTCGGGCGCGGTGCTCTGGGACGAAATCGATCTGCGAGACGCAAGCATCCCCAGCCTGCGCCGCCAACTGGCCCTGGTTACCCAGGAAACAGTGCTCTTCAACGACACCGTCCGCTATAACCTCTCATATGGCCGGCCCGACGCCACGGACGAGCAACTCCACGACGCCGCGCGCACCGCGCTGGCGCACGATTTTATCCTCGAACTGCCGCGCGGCTACGACACTGTGATCGGGGAGCGCGGCACTTTCCTTTCCGGCGGACAGAGACAACGTCTGGCAATCGCGCGAGCAGTGCTGATTGACGCGCCTGTTCTGGTGCTTGACGAAGCGACCTCTGCGCTGGATGCTGAATCGGAACAGTTGGTGCAGCGCGCGATTGCAAATCTGATTCGCGACCGCACGACGATCGTGATTGCGCATCGCCTGTCGACAGTGCGCCGGGCTGATTTGATCGTCGTCATGGAACGCGGCCGGATTATTGAACAAGGAACTCACGCCGAGTTACTTGCGCGCGGCGGGCAGTATCAGCGACTTTATGAATTGCAATTTGCTGATGAAGAAGAATTGTCAGTTGTTAGTGGCCAGTAGTCAGTTGTTAATCAATAGTCAGTGGCAAGTTGTCAGTACTCAGTTGTTTCGCTCTTATCGAAAGATCGTGGATACTGGCGGACGCGCTAATGAACAACGAACGCGGGCTCGTAACTGTTAACGACTGACTATTAACGACTGACCACTGACCACCACTTATGAAATCAATGACCGGATTCGGCCGCGGCGCGGCCAATGGCGACGACTTCGCAGTCGCAGTTGAAATCAAGACCGTGAATAATCGATTTCTTGATATTCACTTGCGTCTTACCCAGGAACTCTCGGCCATCGAGACCATAATTAGAAGACGAGTGGGCGCCCGCCTGTCTCGCGGCCGAGTTGATCTCAGCATCAATTTTGATCGCACCGGTGAGACCACCTACGAAGTCAATAAGCCGCTGATTGCCGGCTATGTAAAGGCCATACGTGAAATCCAGGAGCAATTTGGCTTGCCCGGGGAGATCGACGTCAATTCGGTCGCTCGTCTTCCCGGCGCACTGACACCGGCGCGGGACGGATTGAACGAGGTGAATATGGAAGGGCTGCAACGTGCGCTGGACGAAGCACTCGACAATCTGGAAAAGATGCGCGCCAGCGAGGGCGCGGCGCTGGCGGCTGAGATGCGCGTGCGGGTTGCCAAGATCGAAGCCGAAGTCCCGGTCATCGAAGCCACCGCCACCGCCCTGGTTGACGCTTACCGGCAACGTTTACAGAAACGCATCGGAGAGCTGATGGCCCGCGGCGGCCAGACGATCGAACTGGACGGCAGCCGGCTGGCGCAGGAAGTGGCCTACCTGGCCGATCGTAGCGATATCACAGAAGAGCTGGCGCGGCTAAGAAGTCACTTGGATCAATTTCGCTCGGCAATCGATGCCGAGGGCGAGGTCGGTAAGCGTCTGGATTTTCTGCTTCAGGAGCTTAATCGCGAAGCCAACACCGTACTGGCAAAATCGACGGAAGTTTCAATTAAAGACGCAGCGTTGGCAATCAAAGCTGAGGTTGAGAAACTGCGCGAACAAGTGCAAAATGTTGAATGAGCTGACAACAGCAGAAAAACCCAAAGACGCGATCACGACGATCGGGCGTGGAATGCTGATCGTAGTCAGTTCGCCGTCGGGGGGCGGCAAAGGCACCTTGATCGATCGCGTATTGAAGACGGTGCCCGGTGTTAGTTATTCGGTATCCTACACTACTCGCCAACCTCGCGAAGGCGAACAACACGGTCGGGAATATCATTTCGTTTCGACTGAAGTGTTCGAAGAAATGATTCGCCGCAGCGAGTTTCTCGAATGGGCAAACGTTTATGGCTCTCTGTATGGAACCAGCCGGGCGCAGGTCGAACGAGAACGCGCTGGCGGACATGACATTATTCTCGAGATCGATGTTCAGGGCGCATCCAGTATTCGCGCCCTGGTTCATGACGCGGTAAGTGTTTTTATCCTGCCGCCGTCATTTGAGTTGCTGCGAAATCGACTGGTAGCGCGGGGAACAGATTCCCCCGCGGATCTCGAGCGTCGGTTACGCGGTGCGCCGGGCGAAGTCGAGCAGTACAAATATTTCAGCTATGTGATTCTCAACGACGATATCAACCGAGCCTCAGCGCAACTGGCGTCGGTGATTTACGCCGAGCGAGCTCGCCGCGAGCGCCAGGAACCAGGCCTAAAAGATACGCTGGCAGATTTTGGCGGACGTTGAGAGCCGAGCGGTTTTTCATCAAGCGGGAAGGGGTGAAATCGTTTTAGTTCGGAGGTCACCAAAACATTTTATGGCTACCAAAGTTCGCGAAGAGGTTATCGAGACAGCAGAACAACCGCATTCGCAGGAGATTGATTCCAAGTATCGTCTGATCATTCTGGCCGCCAAGCGCAGCAAACAACTTCAACGTGGAGCGCGGCCGCGTATCGATATCGACCCCACCAAACATAAGCCGACTCGGATCGCTCTCGAGGAAGTCGTCCAGGGCAAGATACCGTTTCATACGACAACTGACGGCGATGATGACCTGGGCGAAGAGTCTTAGATATAGCCGACGATTTAGCAAATCCATTTTCTATTTCTCATTTGACATTTTTCATTGATCATTTGCAGGGCGAAGGATGTATTCGCCCTCTGTGGTTAACTTCGAGAGGAGATGAGCGTGGTGTTCCAAATGGATATATGAAAATGTCAAATGAGAAATGGAAAATGATTTTGGAACCAACGTTGCCACCCAACTACCTTACTCACATCCCCTTGTAATCCGGACCGCCACCGCCCTCGGGAGTTACCCAATTGATAATCTGATAGGGATCCATGATGTCGCAGGTCTTGCAGTGGACGCAGTTTGAGAAATTGATCTGCAGTTCGCGCCGTCCGTTGCCCTTATCAGTCATTTCATAGACGGCCGCGGGACAGAAGCGCTGACAGGGGTTGCCGTACTCTTCTGCGCAGCGTGTGGCGCAGATGTTCGTGTCGAGTACGTGCAGGTGCGCCGGCTGATCTTCATCATGCGCAACCGCCGCATGATACACGTCGGTGACCTTATTAAAAGTGAGTTTCCCGTCGAAACGAAGATCCTGGTAACGCTGCGCCGCATCATCGCCCTGGTAACCATAGGCGGATAGTTTCCGCAGAGCTTCGTGACCGGGCTCCTGATGATCTCGATCCAGAATCCCCCACGCGCGACCACCGGTTATGTACTGCAATCCGGCATTGGCCATTCCCAACCAGCGCCCGTGACGAAAGCCTGCGTGAAAGTTCCGATAGCGACGCAACTCCGGAGTGATCCAACTCTCCTTCACGCGCCGTTCGTAACTCTGTAACTTGCTTGCCGAGAAATCCTCTGCCAGCAGTGCCTCAAAGATTGTTTCCGCGGCGAGCATGCCGCTCTTGATGGCCGAGTGGATCCCCTTCAATCGGGCCGCGTTCAGAAACCCCGCGCTGTCGCCGACAATCAGCACGCCGTCCGCGTACATCTTCGGCATGGCGTGCCACCCACCCGCAGCGATCGCCTTGGCGCCGTAACGAATCATCTTGCCGCCGTCGAGCAGCTTGGCCAGAAACGGATGGGTCTTGAAGCGCTGAAACTCTGCGTGGGGATCGATGAGCGGATCGCGATAGTCCAAACCGGTGACGTACCCCAGATTCAGGACCCGGTTCTGCATTCCGTAGATCCAGCCGCCGCCATACGTCCATTGGTCAGACGGAAAACCAAGCGTGTGAGTCACGCGCCCGGCCGGATAACGGTCGTCGGGCAGTTCCCAAAGCTCTTTGACGCCCAGGCTGTAAACCTGCGGCTCGCGACCTTCATCAAGACCGAGTCGCTGAATCAACTTCTTGGTTAGCGAACCGCGAACGCCTTCGCCCAGCACGGTGACCTTCGCGAGCAAATCCACGCCGGGCTCAAAGTTCGCCTTGCGCTTCCCTTCCTTGTCGATTCCCTTGTCGCCTGTGCGCACGCCGACGACCCGATCCTCCGCATCGTAAAGCATCTCAGCGCCCGGAAATTCGGGGAAGATGTTAACGCCGGCCTCTTCGCACTTCTCGCCCAGCCATGCGGTTAGCCGGTTGAGCGAGACGATGTAGTAGCCATGATTGTTTAGCGGCGGCGGATTAATCGGTGAACGAATGGCGTGCTTCGGAGTGAGGTACAAAAACTGATCTTCTTTGACGGGCGACTCCAGCGGCGCGCCCTGCGCTTCAAAGTCGGGAATCAGCTCTGCCAGCCCGCGCGGATCCATCACCGCGCCCGAGAGAATGTGCGCGCCAATCGATGCGGCTTTTTCGATGACCGCGATCTGAATTTCGCCCAGCGCCTTCCCTGTCCCCGGTCCCCGGTCTCCTGTCCCCATTTCTTTGGCTGCCGCTTCATTGTGCTCTCTTACGAGCCGCGCCAAATGGAAAGCAGCGCTCAGATTTGCCGGTCCCGCGCCGACAAACACCACATCCATTTTCAAACTTTCACGTTCCATCAATCTCTTCCTGCTTCAATGTAGCGCAAGCTACTAGCTGGCGCGCGAGCCATTCGCCTCTGCAGTGGTGAGCGCAGAGTGCCGTGGCGTTACAGCTCATCACTTTAAGAATGAATGACCATTCAGTTGAGGAGTATAGCAGAGGAAGGAAACGCGTGAAATCAAAACGAAGTCGAGCCAGGAAGCCAAAAAGAAGGATGCAAACAACTTGCTAAAGCGCTTGCCATATCTTTGCTGACTCCCACAATCTGATTGACTTCACCGGTTCACAAGCAGTAGCCTCTAGCCGCCTTGGGATAGCAAATATTTTGCAAGGCGCGCACTCCTCGCTTCTCTCAACTCCATTTCGACTGGCCTTGCGCCAGACTCGACTTGCAAGGAAAGGAGTCCTCAGATGTGGAAAAGAAAAACTATTTGCATCCTCGCCACCCTTGCTTTGCTCTTGGTTCCGATAACTCTGGCACAGCAACCCCAGCCTCTGACAAATCAAAATATCGCGGCCCTGGTTAGAGACGGCGTTTCGGAACGCGTCATCATTGCCGTGATTCAGTCGGGGCCAACGGACTTCGACACGTCTGCCGCCAGTCTTAGAAAACTCAACCAGCGTGGTGTCAGCACGGTCATTACTAATGCCATGAAAGTGGCCCACGCAGGCGGCACGACGATGACGCTCACGACGGCGACATCAACGACTGACTCAGAGATGACCATATCACCCTCGATGGCGAGAACGATCGTCAAGGCCACGTCGATCCAACCCGAAGTCTGTGGAGACGAGGGTGGCCCGGTTGAAACCATGGAAGACTGTCATCCCAGATACAAAACAGGCTGCAGCGCAGCAGCCGGTTACGACGCATACTTGAATTATCTGAAGAACCTCTTGCTCAAGCCGACTACCAGTCCCGTGAAGACCTTCAAGGCCAAGAGCGGCTTTAAGACACTTGACGACAACACTCCGGACACCTTGACCACCAGGAACCATGGCGAGCACGCGCAAGAACTTGCCACCCTCGGCGAAGGCAAGATCGTCCAGGTTGTGGGCTATTTGTATTACGGTTATCCGAGCGGCTCTGAATCGTGTAACTGCGGTTTGGGCAGTTTGGATGCCGTCGATTATCACCTTGGGGTTGGCTTTAGAGAGTTGACCGGAACTGAGCTCACCACCGTCCGTGACGTTGCGACGTACCTTAGTAGCCACATTCGATTCAAGAGGGACGACCCGAACAAAGCTGCACTGGCGCCTTTTGAGCAGGAAAGCGTCGTCGTCGAGATGACTCCTCATTACCGGGCCAAGTTTCACCCAGGGTGGACAGTTCAGCGAGTAGAGACCGCGGTGGGCCGACAAGTGAAAATCGTCGGGCAGCTGCTAATAGACAATGCTCACGCAACCGCGACCCAAATCTGTGATTATCCCGACGCAAATATGGAAAAGTGTTGGCGTTGGTCAGCCTGGGAGGTACATCCGGTTATTGAGTTCTATGTGTGCAAGACAGCAACGCCGTGCGCGACCGAGTCTCCCAATTGGCGAAGACTTGAGGATCTGCAATAGCGGCTCCGTAACACCAAAGCAAAGCGTCGCCGCGGCAGATCCGTCAATGATGGGGACGAGGCGCTTCAGTTGGCTTCTTTCTTGCTCGATTAAGACCCGACTAAGTCGGTACCCTCAACACCGCCTATAGGATACGGCTGCGAAACACACAACCTTTGCCCGTCTCATTTGCTGGTGTAAACTGACGCCTCAGCTGATCGCAACGTGTGTAATGAGACCGGACCTTTCCAGAAAAACCATCTTCATTCTTGCCGCATCTGGGGTGCTACTAGCATCGCTGGCTCTGGGTCTTACTAAGGCGCGCTCGGTAATCAACAGACGCAATTTGATCACAAGCAAAGCTCGCATGAACGAAATGCCGAGCGTGATTTTGTGGGCGTGGGAACGACCGAACGATCTTCGTTTCATTAATCCGCGTCAGACGGGCGTCGCATTCCTGGCGCGAACCATCCGGCTGCGCGCCAATGAAGTGACAGTGCGCCCACGGCTTCAGCCGCTGAGTTTGCCTGAAGGCTCAAAGGTCATTGCGGTTGCCCGGCTGGAATCTGACGTTGTTAACAAGCCTGAGCTAACGGACCAACAGCGTACCAGCTTAGCGACCGCCATCGTCGAGATGGCAAAGCTTCCCAACGTCTCGCATATCCAAATCGATTTTGACGCGACGAAGTCCGAACGTCCTTTCTATCGCGATGTTATCGTCGACGTTCGCCGTCGTTTGCCGGAGAGTGTGGGCTTATCGATTACCGCCCTCGCTTCATGGTGCGCTCATGACGATTGGATTTCCGACCTGCCTATCGATGAAGCGGTGCCGATGCTGTTCCGCATGGGTGTGGAAGAAAAGCAGTTCTCCAATCGTCTTGAATCAGGCGAGGATTTTATCGCGGCGCCTTGCCGTCAGAGTTATGGCATCTCGACAGACGAACCCCGTGCTAATCTCAACCTGGCTCGCCGTCTCTACGTCTTCAACCCCGACCCGTGGACCGAGGTTTCGGTCCGCGCAATTCTGGAGTCCAGAAAATGATCGCTAGAAACTCGACCAGGGCGTTCGTCGCTCTCACATTGATCGCATCGGTTTCGTTCCTGCTCCCCTACCGAACTCGGGCTTGCGGTCCCTTCTTCACCGACGCGATTTTCGTCTATACAAAGCATCCCGATTTCCCGCTCGAGAGATTTGCCGCCGGAAAGCTGGGGGTCCTGCGTCCGAGTTACGCGCGTTCCTATCTGGTTGCGGCCTATCGCAATCTGTCGGGCAACAGTTTGAGCGATGTTGAAGCGAAAGGCATCAAATCCCTTTGGGACGATCGACTTAACCTCAGCTGGGAATTGCACGATGAAGAGTGGATCAAGACGTGGGTTGAAGCGCGCAAGAAAGTCCCGGGCGTTACCGCGGCCCCTGAGATCAAAGCGTTTCGGAATCGAGAGAAGCCGCACGAGTATGAAAGCTATCTGAACTGTCAGCAGGACGCTTTCGATAACGCTGTCGCAACCTTGAACGATCGTATTAAGCAGCTCGGCGCCGACAGCCCGGGTGTCAAGAGTTGGGTGGCTGCCCAGGATCTGGTGTTTGCCAATTGTTCGGAGGGCAAACACATGCCTGCCGAAGCATCCACTGAGGCTCCTGACCTGCCGCCGCTACTGCGCGTGGACCGGGCTTATCAGATAGCCGCCGCCAATTTCTACGCCGGAAGTTTTGACGAGGCCAGGCAACAGTTTGATTCAATAGCACGCGATGACGCTTCACCGTGGCGAGACAAAGCCGCTTATCTTGCCGCTCGTTCTCTGCTGCGTAAAGGAAGCTTTGCCGAGAAGGAAGCGGAGGGACGTCCCGCGTTGGCTGAAGCTGAAACTCGGCTGAACACTATCGTCAAAGACAAATCACTGGCCTCAGTGCATCGCCCCGCCGCAAGGCTTTTGAACCTTACCCGTCTGCGTTTGCGACCAGAGGAGAAACTTCACGAACTTGCCAAGGTAATCATGAAAAGGGATGCGAGCTCAGATTTCAAACAGGATGTTTGGGATTACACGGTGCTTTTGGACAAGTTCCTCGACATCGAAGATGAGAGCGCGAAAGCGAAGGCTGCGCCGGCAAGCCTGAAGAGTGACGACTTAACTGATTGGGTCAGCACGTTCGAAAATCAATCGCACGAATCGACCGTCCATGCACTTCAGCAATGGAAACAGACAAAGTCTCTACCGTGGCTGGTCGCAGCGCTGGAACGCGTCGAGGGCCAGAACCCGCAAGTGGAAGAGCTTTTAGTGGCGGCCAAAGATGTGGATCATGGCTCGCCTGCTTTTCCGTCGACGGTTTTTCACAGAGCGCGCCTACTACTAGCGTTCGGGCGGGCCGGGGAAGCGCGCTCGTTGATAGACCAGACACTCGCAGATAATCGTCGGCAGTTACCGCCATCCGCAATTAACAAGCTGTTGGAGCAGCGTATCTTAATGGCAGGGAATCTCGAAGAGTTTCTTGCAGCCTCGCAACGCAAGCCCGCCGGTTTTAGCGATAACAACGATGGTCGTGAAATTCCCGATGAAGACATTCCGACGGCCGAAAACCTCAAACGCCCGGAACTCTTCTTTGATTCAGACTCCGCTGCAATCTTTAACCAGGCTATGCCGGTCACAATACTTCTCGAGGCGGCGCGCAACACGACTGTAGCAACGAATCTCCATCGCGATCTGGCTCAAGCGACGTTCGTGCGGGCTGCCTTACTTGATGACCGCGAGACTGCTGTGCGGGCAGGAAGAATTTTTGCGGGTCTAAAGCCTGAAGTACGCCAATACATTACTGCGTACGAAGGCGCAGCGACGCCGGATGCTCGCCGCTTCGCTGCGGCATTTACTTCTCTGAAGTTTCCAGGGTTACGACCTAATGTCTCAGCCGGCATCGGCCGCACAACCGCGCTTGCAGAGATAGATAGCTATCGCGACAACTACTGGTGCGCGGCTCCACCGTTTTCACTCTCCGGGACCTCTTCGGGAGGTGAAGGCGGAGAATCTAAAGCTAAGCCGGTGGTACCGCCTGCTTTTTTGATGTCTTCACGAGCCTCGGCCAACAACCAACTCGCTGCTTTGCAAGCCCTGGGCACCGCCCCCAACTATCTCTGTCGCATAGCAATCGAATGGACAGAGAAAAATCCGGCTGACCCGCGCTCACCTGAAGCTTTGCACCTCGCCGTTAGATCTACTCGCTACGGCTGTACCGATAAGGAAACCGGGCGGTGGTCAAAGGCAGCCTATGACTTGCTCCATCGCCGGTATCCCAATACGGTCTGGGCCAAGAACACAAAGTATTGGTTCAAAGACTGAATGAGGGTCGCTCGGACAAGGAACAAGCGTGAAGGAAAATAAGCACACCAACAATCTAATCAACGAGACGAGTCCTTACCTTCGGCAGCACGCCCACAACCCGGTCGATTGGTATCCGTGGGGCGACGCCGCGCTCGCCAAAGCACGTGCGGAGGACAAACCAATCCTCCTTAGCATCGGGTACTCGGCGTGCCACTGGTGCCACGTGATGGAACATGAGTCGTTCGAGAACGAAGAAATCGCCAAGCTCATGAACGAGAACTTTGTGAATATTAAGGTGGATCGTGAAGAGCGGCCGGATCTCGATCAGATTTACATGAGTGCGGTACAGATGATGACCGGTCAGGGCGGATGGCCGATGACCATGTTCCTAACGCCAGCGGGTGTTCCTTTCTTTGGCGGCACGTACTTTCCGCCGGCAGATCGCTACAACATGCCGGGCTTTCCCCGCGTGTTATTAAGCGTGGCCGAAGCCTACCGCTCGCAACCCGAACAGGTTGCCGGCACGGCAACCGCGATGCTGGGCGAACTCAGACGCGTCGGGCTGGCGGAACCTTCGCGAGAAAAGCTCACGCGCGAGCTTCTTGATGCCTCATACCGCCGCATCGCGGCCAACTATGATCGCGTCAACGGAGGTTTCGGTGGTGCGCCTAAGTTTCCGCCGGCAATGACGCTTGAATTTCTGCTGCACACTTTTCATCGCACCGGCGACGGCGAGGCTCAGAAAATGGTCGAGCACACTGCACGAAAGATGGCGAACGGCGGGATGTACGACCAGATCGGCGGCGGCTTTCATCGCTACTCGGTCGATGCCAGGTGGTTGGTGCCACACTTCGAAAAGATGCTATATGACAATGCGCTGCTATCACGCATGTATTTGCATCTCTATCAGGCAACAAAGAATCCCGATGCGCGCCGGGTGGCGGAAGAAACTCTCGATTACGTGGTGCGCGAAATGACCGACCCGGCAGGCGGATTTTATTCCAGCCAGGATGCTGATTCCGAGGGCCACGAAGGAAAGTTTTTTGTCTGGACGCGCCAGGAAATTATTGACGCCCTGCAACAACCGGACGCGGATCTCTTCTGCGACTATTTCAACGTCACTGAAAGTGGAAACTTCGAGGGCCAAAATATTCTGAATGTGACTGAGACGCTCGAGGATGTGGCCGCCCTAAATAAGTTGTCTGTCGAGAAACTGCGCGAAACCCTGGAGGCGGGCCGTCGCAAGCTTTCCACGATTCGCGAGCGGCGGATCAAGCCGGGCCGCGATGAAAAAATCCTCACTGCCTGGAATGGATTGATGTTGTCGAGTTTCGCTGAAGCCGCCGCCATCCTGGATCGTCCCGATTACCGGCGGGTGGCCGAGGCAAACGCCAGTTTTCTACTGGAGCATCTTCTGAATGATGGCCTGCTCCTCAGAACCTCCAAAGCCGGCGAAGCAAAGCTTAATGCCTACCTCGAAGACTATGCCTGTTTGATCGATGGTTTGATTTCGCTCTATGAAGCAACCGGTACGCTCAAATGGATTGAGAGCGCGATCTCCCTCGCTGACCGAATGATCGATGAATTTTGGGACGACGAATCGGGCGGCTTTTTCTTTACCGGAAAGAGTCACGAACAGTTGATCGTTCGTTCGAAAGAATTCCTCGACAACGCTACGCCTTCCGGCAACTCTATCGCCACGTTATCGCTGCTCAGACTGAACGTGCTAACTGGAAACGAAAACTATCGCCGGCTGGCGACCACCGTCTTGCGCCTGTTGGCCGACCAGATTGGAAGGTACCCTTCCGCTTTCGGTTTTGCCTTGACCGCCCTCGACTTCTATTTAGACGTTCCGCTTGAGATTGCCATCGTCGGAGACCCGGCCGATAGCCGCCTATCTGAACTTTTAACGGTGGTCTGGCAAACCTATGTCCCAAATCGAGTGGTCGCCCTGTGCACAGAAGACCATAAAAAGGCCGCCAAACTACTTCCACTCCTGCGTCAGAGGGACACGCTGGCATCGCAACCGACCGCCTTTGTATGCGAAGCCTACACCTGCAGAGCTCCCGCCCACAGCGCCGACGAACTGTCTCCGCAACTGTCCCCCAAGGTCAGCCAGCACCAAAAGCCCAGCCTCTTAGGCTAGAAATCAACCCAAAAAGGCGAGAATTCCGTTGACTTTGTTTGGTCGCCCCCGGTATTCTCCTAGTGGCCAACGATGTTGGCCGTCGTCGGCTCGATATAAACTCTCACGCGTCATGTCAATACACGGCGATGTTAGTCGTCGTCCTCTCGGTTATAAATTTCCTGGAAAGTTCTTGACGAGAAAACAATGCCAAGATTGAACTGGAAGAGTCTGATACTCGTCGCTGGCGTAAGCGCCATAGGTTTCGCGTTACTAATAGTCGCCGTCACCTCTGCTCTTAGACTACCCCTGATGGGTTGGAGCGGCCTTGGTTCTTTCGCCGTGCTGCTGATCCTAACGGTCGCATGCAGCAGGTTCACGGTACCCGTCACGAACGTGGACGGTGTCAGCGAAAGCAACAAGTCGGTCGCCGACGCGTTTATCTTCCTCGCAGTCATGATGTATACCCTCGCGCCCGCTAACAACCTGGGCCCGGCAATTATCCTCGCGGCAATCGTTGGCTTCGTTTCCTCCTTCTCTTTTGCCAAGCGCATGACCACCGTTTTTGCAATCGGCAGTTTGATCATTTCTACGTTCGTAGCTTCTTTGGTTTACAGAACACTGCTGCTGAGTCTTGCAGGTGGGGCTTTAACCGGAAACAGCAGCGAGGTCGTCCTTGATCTATTGCTCTTTCCGCTGTGCGTATTCGGAATTGTTCAATATGCATTGAGCACGTTTGGCACGATTGCGTTCCATGCCTTCCATTCAGGCAAAGGCGGGATTACGGTTTCTCCCGAAAGTTTGATCTGGACCTTCATCACTCAGGTAGCGAATGTTACCTCGGCGGCCTTGTTGTACTCCGCTATCCATGGCGGCGGCCTTCCGTTCCTCTTCGTAGGCGTACTGATCGTCGGATTGGTGCACTTGCTCTATCGATTCAACGAAAAACGGGTCGGCGAGGTGACTCGCGCCCAGGCCGAAAAGGTCCGCTATATGGAAGAGATCGCCAATCTTCACATGAACACCATCGAATCGCTGGCAATTGCCATCGACGCGAAGGATCAGACAACGCACGGCCATGTTCGCCGCACGCAAATTTACGCTACTGAGATGGGAAGACTGCTCAAAGTGAGCGAGTCGGAGTTAAGAGCACTGGTCGCCGGCGCCTTGCTGCATGACATCGGCAAGTTGGCTGTTCCGGAGTACATCCTCAACAAACCCGGCAAGCTGACAGAAGCGGAATTCGCAAAAATGAAGATTCACCCCACGGTCGGCGGGGACATCCTCAAACGGGTCAACTTTCCGTACCCCGTCGAAGACATTGTTCGCTATCACCATGAAAAATGGGATGGCAGCGGTTACCCGAAAGGCCTCAAGGCCGAAAAGATCCCTCTGGTGGCGCGGATCATCTCAGTTGTCGATTTTTATGACGCCACGCGCTGTGACCGCCCATATCGGAAAGGCATGAAGCGCGAGGAGTCATTGTCGTTGTTGCACAAGATGACGGGTTCGTCATTCGATCCAAAGGTGGTCGAGCTATTCAGCAAGCATGTGACCGAATTCGACAAATTGATCGGTAACGAAGACATTCAGGAACAGGTCGCCTCGCAGGACCTCGACCTGATAACCAAGACCAAGCCCGATGCCGGATTGGCCTCGGACATTCTGGGTTCGCCTGATCACAGCCTCGGCTTTAGATCCATTACGGAGGCCCAGCGAGAAGTCTTCGCGCTTCACGAAATAGCTCAAACAATCGGCTCGTCCCTGAACATGAACGACACGGTGACGTTGGTTTCCAACAAACTGCGCGCGATTGTCCCATTTGATACCTGCATCATTTTTATAGTCGACGATCGGTCCGGTAAGGCCATCGCCATGCACGTTGTCGGCGACCACGCAGAGCTGTTCGAGCGCCGCCGCATCAGTATCGGAGACGGAATTACGGGCTGGGCGATCGCCAACAATCGCTCAATGTGCAACTCTTCGCCGGAACTTGATTTGGTTGGCCTGTCCGACGAGATCGCCAAGCACTATCGGAGCGTACTGGTCTCGCCACTAATTCGCGAAGACGGCGCTTTCGGCGCCATCACTCTGTATTCCAAGGGCCGCACGTCATACACAACGGAACACGTCCGGCTGCTTGAGTCCGTTGCCCAGCACGCGGCCTCGGCGCTAAACAACGCCATCACCTTTGAGAAGACGAAAGAAAGCGCGCTCACCGACCCGCTGACAGAGTTACCCAATGCGCGCGGCTTCTACATGATGCTGGAGCAAAGGTTGGCTGAATGTCAGCGCTTGAACCGAGAGTCACTTGCGCTAATTAGCATGGATGTCGATGACTTCAAGATGATCAATGACCAGTGGGGGCACGCCATCGGAGATCGCCTGCTGGCCAGCGTGGCGCGCGTCATTCGGAAAGAGCTACGGCAAATGGACATTCTGTCGCGTTACGCCGGAGACGAGTTCGTGGCGATCATGCCCATGGCCTCCCGATCGATGGCCGAAAGCATCGCCGAGCGTATTCGCAAAGCGGTTATAGACCACAGCTTCTCTGTCAGAACCGGTAAGTCTGTCACGGTTGCGATTAGCACCGGCATCGCGAGTTTCCCGGACGACGGTGAAAACACTGAAGAGTTGCTGACCAGTGCCGCGCGGAGCATGCAGCAGCAAAAACACATGCGAAAGAACCTGCACAATCTCGCGACGATGCCGACTCCAGCGCGAATAGATCATTACACCTGAGCTGCAATCACGGCTTTATTGGGCACGCCATGCTTCTCGCTGGCGTGCCTTTTTTCTTTCTCTATTTTGCCTGACCGCAGGTCTCGCGTATAATCGCACCAGTTAGTTCAACATGACATCCAGGCCAGCGGTAAGCTGGCCGATTCACATTAGGCAGGAAGTAACTCGTTTCAAATGAGCAGCCAGACAACTGAGCGAAGAGAAAAATCGAACGCTCCGGCGGGCAGTGCGGCCGGAGTACTCGATGCGGCTGGGACCAAAGAGCGACCAGCTCGTCAGGAATCGGCTATCCAAAACGAAGACCGTGGGACTCTGATAAAGCTCTTCCATCAGATGGTCCTGATTCGCCGCTTTGAAGAGAAATGCGCTGAATCCTATAGTCTCGGCAAAATCGGCGGATTCTGTCACCTGTACATCGGCCAGGAAGCCGTGGGTGTCGGTTCCATCTCGGCAATTCGCGAAGACGATTATGTAATCACCAGCTATCGCGAACACGGGCAGGCGATCGCCAAGGGGATTTCGCCCGAGGCCGTCATGGCCGAACTTTACGGTAAAGCCGGCGGTTGTTCGGGCGGCAAGGGCGGCTCGATGCACTTGTTTGATAAGACCGTCAACTTTCTCGGCGGTCACGCGATTGTCGGCGGTCAGATTCCCCTGGCGACGGGCGTGGCGTTTGCCAGCAAGTACCAGGAAACCGATAAGGTCACCCTGTGCTTTTTTGGCGAGGCCGCGGTCAACCAGGGAGCTTTCCACGAGTCGCTGAACATGGCCCAACTTTGGAAGCTGCCCTGCATTTACATTTGCGAAAATAATCAGTACGGGATGGGAACATCGCTGGCACGTGCGATGTCGCTGCAGAACATAGCCGAGAAAGCATGTGCGTACGAGATGGCTTCAGAGTTCGTGGACGGCATGGACGTGATGGCTATGCGCCAGGCCACGCAACGGGCAGTGAAGCGCGCGCGCGAAACATCCCAACCAACACTGCTGGAAGCGCGCACCTATCGTTACATGGGTCATTCGATGTCCGATCCGGGAAACTATCGGACTCGTGCTGAGATTGAAAAGTATCAGGAACGCGATCCAATCAAAATCTTCACTGCGACACTAAAGGAACAAAACATACTGTCGGACAAAGATATCTCGGACATTGAGGCTGAGGCGAAAGAGCAGATCGAGCGTGCGGTTCGGTTTGCTGAGGAGAGTCCAGAGCCCGATCCGAGCGAGCTATACACCAATGTCTACGCTAACCCGTTAAGCTGATTTTCGAATTCCGAGGATTGACCGATGGCCGTAATGACGATGCGCGATGCTTTGAACCAGGCTCTCAAAGAAGAGCTGGCGCGCGACCCGTCTGTCTTTTTGATGGGTGAAGAAGTCGCAGAGTATCAGGGCGCTTACAAGGTCACGCGTGGCCTGCTGGATGAGTTCGGGCCCAAGCGCGTGATCGACACGCCGATTACCGAACTCGGGTTCGCGGGACTTGGAGTCGGCGCCGCCATGGCAGGTCTGCGCCCAATCGTCGAGTTCATGACTTTTAACTTTTCGATACTGGCAACTGATCAAATAATCAACTCCGCCGCCAAGATGCTCTACATGTCCGGCGGGCAATTCAAGATTCCGATTGTCTTTCGCGGGCCGGGCGGTTCGGCCTATCAGGTTTCATCGCAGCATTCGCAGGCGCTGGAATCCTGGTACGCTTATTTTCCAGGGCTTAAGGTGGTCATGCCTTCGACGCCGGCGGACGCCAAGGGGCTCTTGAAGAGCGCCATACGTGACGACGACCCGGTCATCTTCATCGAACAGGAACGTATGTACGGCATGAAAGGAGAAGTTCCGGAAGACGAGGACTTCATCATTCCGCTGGGCGTTGCCGAGGTCAAGCGTGAAGGCAGGGACGCTACGATCATAGCGCGCTCTTTGATGGTGCCGACCGCTTTGAAAGCTGCGGAAGAACTCGAAAAAGACGGCGTGTCATGCGAAGTAATCGATCCGCGCACGATTCGACCTCTCGACATTAACGCGATCGTCGAGTCGGTGAAGAAGACCAATCGCGTAGTTATCGCCGAAGAGTCACACCCGTTTTGTGGGGTCGCCGCCGAGATCAGTGCTGAGATTAATGAGCGCGCCTTTGATTATCTCGACGCGCCGGTCAAGCGCGTCTCAGGCGCAGATGTGCCGATGCCTTACGCGAAGAACCTGGAGCGGCTCGCCATTCCGGACGTTGAGCAGATCGTGGCAGCCGTGCGCGAAGTTTCTTATTTGTAAGCTGTTAGTGGGTAGTTGTTAGTAGTCAGTTGTTCCGCACTAAGCGAGTGTTGACTACAGCGATTGAAAGACAAGCCCCGTGGGTGCCACTAACTTCTAACAACTAACCACTGACAACTAACTACTGACCAAAGAGATGGCCACTCAAGTCGTAATGCCGAAGCTGTCGCCCACGATGGAAGAGGGCCAGCTTGCGCGCTGGCTCAAGAAAGAGGGCGACAAGGTTTCGATGGGCGAGCCACTAGCCGAAATCGACACCGACAAAGCCACTATGGAAATGCAGGCGCTGTCCAATGGCGTGCTGCGCAAGATTCTGATCAACGAAGGCGAAAGCGCACCACTGGGACAGCCCATCGCGATCATCGGCGAGCCCGACGAAGACATCTCTTCCCTGCTCAAATCATTTGAAAACAAAGCGGCGCAAGCTCCGTCGCCGGCAAAGGCCGAACAGCCTGAACCTGCAGCTGCAGCAAGTGAATCCGAACCATCTGCTCCTGTCGAACAAAGCCCGCAAGCTGCTCCGCCATCAAGAGACGGAGGCCGCCAGTTGATTTCGCCGATCGCCGCACGCATGGCCGCCGACGCCGGCATCAGTCTGAGTTCTCTGCAAGGCAGTGGTCCCGGCGGACGAATAGTCAAGCGAGATATTGAAGCAGCAATGACTGAAAAGCCGCGTGCCAAAGCAGCGCCGTCAGTGCCGCTGGCCGCTCTGAACCGGCCGGCCGAGAAGGGCGCCGTCTACGGTCCGTCTGCGTATCGGGACGAACCCATGAGCGAAATGCGTCGCACGATAGCCAAGCGGCTGGTGACTTCGCTGGGGCCCGTGCCGCATTTTTTTCTCACCATTGAGATCGATATGGAGCGCGCTGCGGACCTCCGGCGCTCCATCAACGAGCTCTATCCCGACGCCAAGCTTAGCGTTAATGACGTCATCATCAAGGTCACTGCCGCTGCTTTGATCGCTCACCCAAAAGTGAACGCCTCGTTCCAGGACAAGACGATTCGCCACTACGAACATGCTGACATCGGCGTCGCTGTCGCTACTGATAACGGCTTGATTACACCCGTCGTGCGTTCGGCCGATTTGAAATCCTTAGTCGAGATTGCCGCCGAAGTGCGGGAATTAGCTGGTCGAGCTCGCGCGCGCAAACTCAAGCCCGAAGAATACACCGGCGCAAGTTTTTCCATCAGCAATCTGGGAATGTTCGGTATCGATGAATTCACGGCTGTCATCAATCCGCCCGAAGGCGCGATTCTCGCTGTCGGCGCCATGGCGCCCAAGCCGGTGGTTAAGGACGGATCGATCGTCGTCAGACAAACAATGCGCGTGACGATGTCATGTGATCATCGGGTGATCGACGGTGCTACGGGCGCGGAGTTTCTGCAGACATTCAAACAAATACTCGAGAATCCGCTTTATCTATTTCTGAGCCAGTAAGGGTTTAGAGTTCAACCTTTAGGTTGCTGACTCAGCATCGGGATTTTCTCCCGATCTTTTTTTTGCCCAGATTTCGATTTCGCAGTGAGCAAACCAACGCCAGAATCGTCTTCAGCGCCGCACCTGGCTTTGATTGCCGTCCAGGTAATGTTTGCGACGTGGCCTATCGTAGGAAAAATTGCTCTGCGCGCGGTGCCCAGCGTTGCTCTGGTCGCTTTTCGTGTAGCCGGCGCGGCGTTGGCCTTCATCCTGATCGGCGCAATTCGTGGCCGCGTGGGCACAATTCAAAAACGCGATTGGCCTTTGCTGGTCGCTTCCAGCTTGCTCGGTGTGGTTTTGAATCAGTGGCTGTTCGTGAAAGGACTGTCACTCACTACGGTGATCAATGCGACGCTACTGGGCACCACGATTCCGATCTTCACCCTGCTGGTTAGTATAACTTTGCGGACGGACCGGGCCTCGTTGCGGCGAATCCTGGGAATCCTTCTGTCGGCCGGCGGCGTCGTGTATCTGATCGGGCCGGGAAGCGTAGAGTTTTCGTCAGCCACGCGCCTTGGTGATTTGCTGATCGTGACTAATTCGCTTTGTTATGGGACCTATATCGCCATCTCGAAAGATCTGATGACGCGTTACAGCGCGCTAACCGTCATTACCTGGTTTTTCATCGTCGGCAGTGTCGCTACTATGCCGGTCGGCGTGATGAGTATCTCGCATGTCCCTTTAGCTAGCGTCAGCGCCACCGTCTGGTTGGCGGTCGCCTACATCGTAGTGGTGCCCACGGTGGGTGCCTATTACCTGAACGCCTGGGCCCTCGGGCGCGTAACACCAAGTACGGTCGCGGTCTATATCTATCTACAGCCGTTGATTGCGTTCTCGCTGGCGCCCCTCTTGCTGGGCGAGAATCTGAATTGGCGAACGATTGTCGCAGCGGCGCTGATATTTGCCGGCGTGCTGGTGGTCACACGGCGCGGACGAAGTCGGGCTATAAGGGATGTGTCCGAACATCCTGAAGCTTTCGGACACTAGCTTCTGCCTGGTACCATAGGGCGATCCAGTTCGTCAGTTCCTGCGGTCGTCAACGATGTAATCCGGCCACTCGTCTACCTCTTTTTGAGGCGCGACAATCGAGGTCTTCAAGAATGGTTTAGCCTGTAAGGGCATGTGCTGGAGGATCTCCGCCAGCAGGTGAATCATGGTCAAGCGATCCTCACCGGCATCAATAGTACGCCTGCCGGCCCTCTGGAAGATAAAACGCGATTCGCCTGACCGATGCAGGGTGACTAATTCTTCCTCCTCTGCCCCTTGACGCAAGGCTTGACGAAGAGCGCGGCGAGCTTTCGTGATTTCATCGTCGGACATTTCCATCAGCGAGCGGCACTCTGCGGCCACATCAAAGACTTCGCGGATTGTTTCGGGCGAAAGCTTCATCGTGTCCGCAATTTCTTCAAACACGCCGTCAATTATGATGAGAGTGGCCAACAAAAAGTGGACCGGCTCGATTCGTGGACTGCCGGCGAGACAGGCTTCGACATTGGCAATGTTCCAGGCCAACTCGACCGAAGGATGTATCTCGATTCGTCTCATCGCCTCAATACATCTGTTGCCTCAAATGAGATGAGCCAATAATGCACGATCGACGCGCATTTTTCCAAAACATGCCAATGACCGCGTTGGATCAGGAACCGGATACATCAGACATTTGGCCGGGGGGTCCCATTTCTCTAAAGTTTGGAGTTCAGAACCGCGAAGCGGTGTCGGCCTCCAGCCCAACGTTGCTGAAGGCTACGTTGGGTAACGCTTACCGCAGGTTGCTCTGGCAGGCGCGGCAGTTCGTCCGGCGTTTGGCGTTAAGTGTTCCGCACGCCGCGCATCTCAGGTACATCGCGCGCGCGAAGAAGTGCGTGACGGCATAGCTACCGCCGAGAATCGCGATAGCTATGCCGATATTTAGCAGAGTCTCTTTCAGGGTTCTCTTTGTTCGCCAGCTTGGGTGAAAACAGTCTTTAGTCAGCTATTGCCCGGAAACCACCCGCTCTGAGAAGTTGTTTTCACGCCGCACGCTGCTTATCTTTCGCTTTCGCCGGCACCTTGTAGGTTTCTACAGTGTAGGTCAGATACCGTTGCCCGCGGTCATAGCCCTTTCGAAAGGCTGGCGTAGCCGAATCAGCACCGTACTTCCGCTGTAAGTTCGCAGCCTCGTCTTCAGACGATTTTCCGCGCCGGTTCGGATGCAGGGCAGCCTCGAAGCCGAGACGATACTTGGCTTCGTCCACTTTGAAATCTCCGCCCTGACTCGTGTAGTGCTCCTGCTCCGCTCCACGTAAACCGATCCACCATTCCTCGCGGGCGGCGTCGACCGTCTCAGCACCGGCGTGCTTCAGTTCAGCGCGAGCATTTTCTGCGATTTGCTCATCGTCCGCAAACGCGATTACGACCGAGCGCCCGCGTCTGAGCGCGTCTTCGTAAAGATAAAGCTCATCGTGCGGTAGTCCCTGATCGATCGCCTTCTCAAGCGCATCGCCGGCGAATGCTCCTGCGGCTGCGCCACCGGCTCCAAAGATCGCCGCGCCGAGCAATCCCAACGCCAGGACCGGGCCCACGCCCGGCACCAGAAAAGTCGCCACGGCAACGCCGGCGCTGGCGCCGCCGGCCACGCCGAGCGCCGCGCCCACCGTGCCGCCAACCGCCCGCCCCATGCCTGGCTGTTCAGCGTCGCTGGTGGGAACGCGCGCTTCAAATTCGGTCTCAGATGTGTGCGGTGAGAGTACACTGATTTTATCTTCCGCGATTCCCAACGATTTCAGAATCGCCGCGGCGCGCCTGGCGTCCGCCGATGAATTGAAAATTCCCACGATGCTTTGCATGTGCTGGTTCCTCCTGCTGAAATCTGCACGCGTGCGCTGTGCCATGAATGCGGTCGCTTGGCGCTGACATAGTTAGGTAATAGAAAGATCACTCCAAAATAATTCCTAAACGAAAGTAAACAGTCATTGAGCGAGCCAGAGCGCCTGTGTTAAGGTAAGACTCGATCGGAAGACCGCATCCGCAACAGGAGTGATTGTAGCAAAGTGTTCGATATTGTAGAGAAGCATTGGCCGATGTCGGTCGGGGACGGCAAGGCCACGCGCAAGAAGCGTCCACGCATCCTGGCCATCACCACCGATTGCTGCACCGGGTGCGCGGGTTCACCTGCCTGCATCGAATACTGCCCGATCGAAGCTTGCATGTTCTGGGTCCCTGACGAAGACCATCCGCCATTTGGACGAATCGAAGTCGACCCATATCTCTGTATCGGCTGTCAGAAATGCATCAGTAAGGGACCCGACGGCGCGTTCCTCGACGGCTGTCCGTGGGATGCGATCGAGATGATTCCGACCGACGATTGGGAAGCCATGCACGAGATCGCTTTGCCCGATCTTCCTCCACCACCACCGGCGATCGCCGGCTAATGCTCTCGGCTTCACTGCGTCCGAGTTTCAATAGCCTTCACTGTTAATGCAGCCTGCTGTTTGATTTCAGCGTCGCTGGTCGGCTTTCCCTCAGCCAACGGTGCAATCAAAGGCAAATCATCCCTGGTACCCACATACGCAAGGGCGCCCAGAGCATCGCTAATCGTAGCGCGGTCCGGCGATAGAGTAGCGATCGGCTGCCCGACCGTAACAGCTTCCCCTTCTTTCACCGAGAGGCTCGCAATCGCGCCATCCAGAGGCGAGCGGAATTCAGAAACAATGTTGGAAGCATCGCGAATTCTTGCCAATAACCCACCCGCCTTAATCTTCGATCCGCGAGGCAGCAGGCTGACAATTATTCCGGCCATCGTTGACTCTACTTCGAACGGTTGCAGCATTGCGCGCAGCTCCGGCCGGCCCGCCGCGTCGCCAAAGCGAACCAGTTGCAAAGCTGCGTTGCGTCGCACCAGCGGTTCGCTGTCAGTCAGCAGCAAAATCAGGGCGCGATGAAACTCTTCCGCGGCCGGATCCTGCCCCATCACCCAGGCGGTGGTCTTGCGAATCTCAGCCACCGGATTCCTGGTCAGAGCGATGACCTGTGGGTAGAACTTCCTGACGTTGGGATCGTGCTTTTCGATTCGCTGCTCAATTTGTAAAAGCGCGTGCTGGGTGTGGCGGGGACTCTTTTCATCCGCGAGATACTTTGCGACTTCATCGTCTGATAGTTCGCGGCCAAACCAGGTGCCGTACCACGTAAGGAAAGGGACGATGATGAATAAGGCGGCGACGATGATCAGCCAGACATTGGAAGGCCTGCGAGATCGCGGTAAGGCTGCCATAGCCTGAGAGTCGCTTCCGTTGGGATTCATTTTTATTCGACGAGAACCCTCTCTCCCTTGAGAGAGACTAGCGTGAGGGACTTAGGCGGCGCAACACCTCCCAATTCCCTCTCCTAAAAGGGAGTGGGAAGAAACAAGACTACCCGCCTCATTGTGCAGGATAAAGGTGATACAGCATCACGTAAACCACGACGCCGGTGATCGAAACATACAACCATATCGGCAGGGTGACGCGGGCAATCCGCTTGTGTCTTTGAAAGTCCCCACGCATCGCCCGCCTGACGGTGATGATTACCAGGGGAACGATCACCGCCGCCAGGAAGGTGTGCGTGTAGAGAATCGTGAAATATACCGGCCGCGCGATTCCCTGCCCCGCGAATCGCGTGACGCCATGATGCGCGTGATAGGTCAAATACGAAATGAGAAACAGGATTGAAGTTGCCAGAGCGGTTAACTGGCAATTGCGATGAGCCGTAACATTCTTCCGCCGGATGAAAAAGTATCCGCTTGATAACAGAACGAAGCTGGCGGTGTTGAGAACGGCGTTGAGATGAGGCAGAACAGAAAAATAGTCCGTCACGCGGTCACTTAACTTTCTTTCTTGCGTGGAGCATTCATCTCGGCCACCATCCGGTTGACATCCGGCGGCATGGCCCGGCCTCTGGTGTCCTTTAAAGCCGGAGCCTGTTGCGGAGCGGCCGATGGAACTGCGCGGCCACCTGTGGCCGGCAGCGCTCCACCACCGGCAGTCGCCAATTGTGGCGTGGAGGAACCTCGAGCCAGCGCCCTCTTTTCCATTTGGCGCGCCACCGCGCCCATCGCCGGTACCATCAGAAAGCAAAGCGCCAGCACCAACGGCACTACAGTAAAGAACAATCCGTCAGTGCTGATGATGCTGCCGCCGGCCAGGATGTTGTAAGCGATGAGGGCAAAAAAACCCGCCGCGACCAGGATACAGACGAGCTTTAATAATGATTCTTCGCGTTTCATTTATTATTCGGTACGCATTGTTTACTGCCTGAACGGGCGGGAAGTAAGCCGCCGCTAAACCTTAATGCTTCTTTGCGGGTTGTTTCGCGGCCCGCTCAACCAACTGTTCGTATCCGCAGCGCTCGCACTGCCAGGACGGAAAGACTGCGCTGGGATCTCCGGCGTTCTGGTAAACCGCGTGTTGGGATGGAATGATCTTTCCCCCGCACCGCGGGCACGCGCGCCCCCGCGTCGTCCGCTTTTCAATGTCGATATTCTCGAGCTGGCTTTGATCTTCCACAATATAAGTTCGGACCCGAGCGGCCTTTACCTAACCGGATTTACGAAGTCGAAAAGCCAGGAAGAATATCGCGCAAAAGATCGAGACCGGAGGCACCAACAAAACCAGCGTGCCAATGTTCAGATGGCGGACAAAGTTGCTGTTTGCGGACAGCGACGCGCGGCACATCACACATTGGGCCGGCGCGGACTCGGAAAACAAGACACAGACTAAAGCCACCGCCAGGGCAACCAACATCAGACGAACAATTCGGTGGACTTTACCAGTCATAACAAACCTCAATGACTCTCGGCGGCGGGCTGAACCGGTCCCTGATAGCGCAACTCTCTGGCGCGAAAACTATCCGGGAAAAATACCAGCAGCATCAGGCAGATGCAGATAACCAGCGCCGGCACGATCGTCAGGACTAAATTCAAACGCTCAAACCGCAGGTGCATAAAATAAGCAACGATCAGCGCTGCCTTGATGATCGATGCGCCCATTAGGATCACCAGCATATAAATCACCGGCAGATGCTTATAGCCAAGGTATACTTCAATACCGGTCAACGCCAGCAGCCAAACCCAGACCGAAATGAACAGTTTGTTGGAGCCGGCAAAATGCTCTTCACCACCCGCCGCGTGTGTACTCATCTCGTTTCCTCCAACAGTCGTGTTCGGCTACCTACTTGCTCGCATCGACCGACAGTATATAAATCATGGGAAAGACAAACATCCATACCAAGTCGACAAAGTGCCAATAGAGCCCGCTGATCTCTACGTCTTCATGCTTTAGTTTGTTGACTCGGCCAGCTACTACCAGCAGATAGATACAACCGGTGAAGACGTGAAACATGTGCATACCGGTAATGCCGAAAAAGGTGGCGCCGAACAGTGGCGTTGCTCCCGGCCATTTTTCTGCCCACTCTTTAGGTAATGCGAATGGCCTGAGGCCTTCGCCAATCAGGTGCCGCCACTCGATCATGTGCAGCACGATAAAGGTCGCGCCCAGCACCGCGGTGGCGATAATCCACATACGCACCTTGGATCGTTCACCGCGCGCAGATGCCGACACCGCCATCACCATCGTCAGACTGGACGACAAAAGCACCAGCGTCATGATGGACGAAAACACGATGCTGGGATAAAACTTAAACGGCGTCGGCCAGACATTCGAGGCCCTCACGTAAGCATAGCCAATCAGCAGCGCCGAAAAGGTCAACGAGTCGGACATGATGAAGAGCCACATGCCCAATTTTCGATGTCCCACTCGATAGGGATGAACTCCGCCACCCCAGTCGCCCGTTATAGCTTGAGCTTCAGTTGCCACCAGTCACCTCCACGAAGATGATGTCCGACAAGCTTCAGCTTGTCGTTCAAGCCTGATCTCGACAAACCAAAGCTTGTCGTATGCTTCACTTCCAAAAGAACAGAAGAAAAAACAGCGCGACCCACAGCACATCCATGAAATGCCAATAGATCGTCGCCGAATCGGCGGCGCCTACCCGTCGCAACTCGCCGTCTATCGTTGAGCGCCGCTGGCGCGTGCGCAGCAAGAGATAAGTCAAAGCCATGATGCCGCCCAACAAGTGCAGTCCATGCGCCGCGGTGAACAGATAAAAGAACGAGTTGTACGGGTTGCTGGCCAGGTATATTCCCTGCCGCACAAGTTGTCGCCAGGCAATAATCTGCGACCCGAGAAAGCCCAAACCGAGCGCCACCGTAATCATCAGCCAACGTCCATAACGCGCGTCCCGTTGTTGCTTCAAAGAGCGGCGCGAAACTTCCATCGTCACGCTGCTGATAACGATGAGTAGCGTGCTCAACCAAAGCACTTTCGGCATCGCGATCGGCTGCCAGTCATTCCCCGAGGCTGAACGTACGATGTAAGCGCTGGTCAGCGCCGTGAACAACATAACGATGCTGCCAATAGCCATCCAGACGCCGATGCGATAGCGCGCCGGCGTAAACCGCAGCGGTTCCCCGTCCTTGCCATCCCGGCCGCCGCCATTCTTAGGAAAGCCGTTGCCTCCACGCGAACGCGGCCCACCGCCAATCGCAGTTGCGACGCCTTCAGTGTTTGTGACCGTTGCCGCCATTCCCGCTTCTGTCTCCCAATTCTGCCGCGACCTCCACGCCTTCCGGCTCGGTCTGCATTACGAAATCCCGCGGCGCGCCCGGCACGGCAAACTCATACGGCCCGCGGTGCACCGTCGGAATCACGCCGGCAAAATTATCGTGCGGCGGCGGCGTCGCCGTGGTCCATTCCAACGTGGTCGCTTCCCAGGGGTTGTCCGTGGCCTTCTGGCCCTTGAACATGCTCCAGAAAAAGTTGAAATAGAAAACAACCTGGATGCCCACGGTGATAATTGCCGCGATGGTGACGAACAGCACCAGCGAATGAGCGTTCTTCAAAAATGCATACTCACCAAAATTGGCGTACCGGCGCGGCATGCCCAGCATCCCCATCGCGTGAAAGGGAATGAAGATGGCATAGACGCCCAGGAACGTGATCCAGAAATGCAGCTTGCCCAGAGTTTCGTTCATCATCCGGCCGAACATTTTCGGAAACCAGAAGTAAGTCGCCGCGAACATGCCGAAGATCGACGCCACGCCCATGACCAGGTGGAAGTGCGCCGTCACGAAGTAAGTATCGTGAAAGAAAAAGTCCAGAGACGTCTGTCCTAGGACCAGGCCGGTGATCCCGCCGGCCACAAACACCGAGACGAACCCGATCGCAAACAGCATCGGGGTGGTAAAACGAATCTTCGCGCCCCAAAGTGTTCCCAGCCAGTTGAATGTCTTGATGGCCGAAGGCACGCCAATCGAAAGCGTGAGGATCGAAAACGCTATGGCTGAGTAAGGACTCATGCCGCTGATGAACATGTGGTGGCCCCAGACAAAGAAGCCCAGCATGCCGATCGCGAAAATCGCGAAGACCATCGCGCGATAACCAAAGATCGGCTTGCGCGCAAAGGTCGAAAGGATGTGTGAGGTAGCCCCCATGCCCGGCAGAATCGCGATGTAAACTTCCGGATGGCCAAAGAACCAGAACAGGTGCTGCCACAGCAGCGGCGAGCCGCCGGTATGCTGCGGAACGAGATTGCCGCTGACGAATAAACCGCCGGGAATGAAGAAACTGGTGCCCGCGATGCGATCGAGGAGCAACAGAATCCCGCCGCCCAGCAACACCGGAAAAGAAAGCAACGCGAGAATCGCAGTGGTAAACCAAGCCCAGCAAGTCAGCGGCATGCGCATCAGGGACATTCCCCTCGTGCGCATATTCAGCAACGTCGTAATAAAGTTCAGCGCGCCCAGCAGCGAGCCCACACAGAAGATGGCGATGCTGATAATCCACAGATTGACGCCCGCGCCCTGCCCTGGCCCGGCAATCGGGCCCAGCGCGCTCAAAGGTGGATAACCTGTCCACCCCCCAATCGGCCCGACGGTGCCCGTGCCGCCGGCGAAAGACGCGCCCAGCTTTGAAAACCACGCGCCCACTGTCAGGTTCCCTTCGGCAAGGATCGCCGTCAGGAGCACGATGAAGCCAACAAACGTCACCCAGAAGGACAACATGTTCAGCACGGGGAAAGCCATGTCTTCGGCACCGATTTGGATCGGTAGAAAATAATTGCCAAAGCCGCCCTGCGGCGCTGTGGTCAAGACGAAGAAGACCATCAATGTCCCGTGCATCGTGACCAATGAAAGATAGAAAGAGTCCGACATCACGCCGCCCGGCGCGCCGGTCGGGAATAGCGTTCCCAGGATGGACCACTTCGATCCCGGCCAACTGAGGTTCACGCGCATCAGAACCGACATGATCATTCCGACCACCACCGCAGTCAGCGCCAGCAGAATATACTGGATGCCGATTACCTTGTGGTCGAGACTGAAGATGTATTTGCGAATGAAGCCTTTCGGCGCCGGGTGCCGATGCACTTCGTCGTGAGTTGCTTCTGCCATCTCGCTTCTCCTCCAGCTCGGGCGAAAATCCGGAACTCAATATTGCGGAAGTTGATACTTAGCCATCAGCTCGTCTTTTCGTGTCAGGAACTGAGCGGGCGGGAGATTCGTCAGTTCGATGAATTCTTCCTTAGGCAGAACCAGCATGAAGGACTTCATCTTATAGTGATTCATCCCGCAAAGCTCGGCACAGGCGAGCTCGTATTTGCCCACCTTGGTGGCGGTGAAGTGCACCGGAATCTTCATCCCCGGAACCAGGTCTTGCTTGAACCGAAGTTGGGGCACAAAGAAGCTGTGCGTTACGTCTTTCGATCTAAGAATCAGCTCGACCGGTTGGTTTGCGGGAATTACCAGGGTTGAGACCTGTATGTCGTCCTTCGCGTTCGGGGCGGTTTCGTCCAGGCCGACAAAATTCTGGCCCTCGTCATTGATCAGCGATGGGTCCGTCCGTCCAAACACTCCGTCCTTGCCGGGATAACGAAAGGTCCAGGCAAACTGCTGGGCCACCACTTCGATTTGATAGGATCCCGGCGGCGCCGCATTCAGATGAAGCGCAGCCCAAACGCGCTGTCCCATCACCGCCAAACTTATGAAGACGACCGCGGTCACGATGGTCCAGATCACCTCGAGTCGATTGTTTCCGTGCGAGTAGGTGGCGCGTTGCGCGCTCCCGCTGTCGCGATATTTCCAAACCACCCAACCCAGTCCGATCTGCGCCGCGGCAAACGAAATGCCTACCACGATGATGGTGATCATGAACTGATGGTCAACAGCCGGGCCGTGCTCAGAGATGGCTTCAGGAAACCACCAATGCTTGGTGACAAACATCAGCACTGAGAGAATTGTTATGACCCAGATGGCTATTCCGAGAACGCGTCCCATCGGTTATCTCCTTATGACTACTGACCATTTACCGATTCAAAACCATCACTCCAAACAACAGCGGCAGGTAAAGCACTGACGCCAGCAGGAGCTGGCGCGCATGCTGATTCGATTTGGATAGCGCCGCGCGCACAGCGCTCGCGAGAAACAAGAGACCGAGCACCAGCGCCGCAATCAAGTAGAACTTGCCCGAGATTCCCAGAATTACCGGCAGCAGGCTCACTGGAATCAGCATCAGCGAGTAGACAATAATTTGCTGTCCGGTTACCCGGCCGTCGGGTTCGACCACTGGCAACATGCAAATGCCGGCGCGTCCGTAATCCTCGCGATACATCCAGGCGATCGCCAGGAAATGTGGGAACTGCCAGAGAAACAAAATCGCAAACAGGACCCAGGCGGCAATGTCGATTTCACCCCGCGCGGCGGTCCAGCCCATCAGCGGCGGCATGGCTCCGGGAAACGCGCCGAGCGCCGTCGACAATGTCGTACGTGTTTTCAGCGGCGTGTAGACAAACAGATATCCGGCAATTACCGTCAAGCCCAGCACCGCGGTCAGTGCATTCACAAACAGGGTGAGATAAAGTTCGGCGGAAGCCGTCACGACTACCCCGAACCACAGTGCTTCCAACGGCAAAAGCCTCCCCGAAGGCAGCGGCCTGTCGACGGTGCGGCGCATCAAGCCATCGAGGTCCCGCTCCATAAACTGATTCAGCGTAGCGATACCCGACGACAGCAGCGCGATTCCCACCATTGCATGCGCGAACCTCACGTAATCAACCGAACCGCGCGAGCCGAGACAGAACGCCGCGGCCGACGTCAGCGCAATCAGAAACGTAATCCGCGGCTTGGTCAGCTCGACATAGGCGGCAACCCTGGCTTTGGCGCTCAAGGGCGCTACTACTTCGGCGCCGGCGGTTGAATGAAGTTCTAAAGCAGCAGTCTTCATGCGAATCTAACTATCTTTTCGAAAAGTCGTCTTATCCGGTCCACGAACCTCACTTGAGGAACTTTTTATGAAGCCCGTTTCCTGAGTAATCCTATGCAGGAGCGAGTACGTACTCCTGGCGATCTGCCCGCACGACTTTGAATACCCTCAGCGTCAAAACAATCGTCGTAGCGAAAACCAGCGCGCCACAGGCGACATGAGCAACGGTCACCGTAATCATCGGGTTAAGCGGCTGCGGATCGGAAGGCGACGCAGCGCGCGTAATGTACGCCGCCAATCCCAGGAGCAATTGAACTGCCAGCAACGCAACCGCGACGAACGCCGGACGCGCCAGATATTTCTCGTCGCGGTGACGCATGAGCACGATGAAAACAGTAACAACCAAAACCAGCGTAACAATTACCGCGCCGCCAATATGTGCTAACAACAAGCCAGTCGGCAGCGGCTGGTCCCAGGTTGCCGAGTGCCGCAAGGTTGCCCCCAAAACCAATTGGACCAAAATTACCAACAGCGCTACGACGCACAAAGCGCGAATCGAAACGCCCGCGCCGGCTTCACTGACTGTGGACGCCGGTGTAATCCAACTTCGCGAAGTAAACACCGCCAGGCTAACCGTCGTGAGAAAGAACAACTGCGCCAGCGTGGCATGCGCCGCTGAAACCGCCAGCGGCAAATTCATCTTAACCGTCAAACCACCGAGTAAGCTCTGGGCGATTACGCCGCCCAGAGCGATCCAGCCCAGCCGCTTTACCCACGTGCGGCGTTCGCGTATTTGCAAATAGATGACCAGGGCGATCGTCAGCAGACCGACACTCATCGCCACCTGTCGATGGCCGTGCTCCCAAAACAGATTGCCGACCATTTTGGGAAAGAACTGCCCGTATGAAAGCGGCCAGTCCGAGGTCGCCAGACCGGCATCGTGGCTGGTGACGTTCGCCCCCGCGATAATCAGAAAGAAAGTCGCGCAGGCCACCAGCACTGCGAAACGATGCACACCCTTGGACATTTTCGATTGCCGATTGTTGATTGCCGATTCTCCGGCTGGCCTTGGGACTTCGGCCTTTGGTCTTTGAAAATGCTCGCGACGCAACTAGGAACCAAAGACCGTAAGACCAAAAGCCAAACACCAGAGCTCAAATCGGCAATTCTCCTAGTACTTCATCACCATCGGAAATTCGATAGCCGAAACCACCGGCATCGAACTCGGCCGTCCGCGCAATTCAGCGGTGCCGCCGAACGCAAAGTCCGCCGTGGCTGCGCCCTTCGCCGGTACAGTGACTTCCATGGTCTTCTCTGTTCCGTTGGCGCCGCCTTCATGCCACGCCACGACAGTATATTTTCCGGGGGGCACGCCCTTGATGGTAAAGCTGCCATCCTCGCCGCTTACAGCAAAGAACGGGTGCTTCAGGACGCCCACGTAGGCCTTCATCCACGGATGCTGGTTGCACTTTACGGGCACCAGGATTTCGGCGACATTAAGCTTGTGCGTCATGGCCGCCGCGCCGTTCGATTGTTGTTGGTTCCAGTCGGGATTGTTCTTGGGCGTAAAGTGAATGTTGTGGGTCGTCGGGTCGCTGTTGGTGATCGTGATGTCTTGCTTTACGACCACGCCCATCACGTGCGGTTTGTAATGACAACCGTTCTGATCCAGAGTCGCGGGTGTCGAAGGCGCTGGCCAGGTGAACTCAGAGATCTTCTTCCCACCGTCCATCGTTCCGTCCTTGATGTAAACGAAGGTGTTCGCGACTTTGCCGTCCTTAACTACCCACTCCTCGGTTTTCAAATCCGGGCTCTTTGCGGTGCAGGCCGCGTCCGCGGACGTGTCGATCTTCTTCGGCTCAGGCGCCGTGCCGGTGTAAGTTACCTTGCCGGTGACAGTTCCCTCGTCGCCTTTTGAAGGCGGCGGCGTAGCGGCGGTCTGCGTCCCACCATCATTTGTCTCATCTGTTTTGGTGCCACCGCCACATGAAGATGCCAGCGACAAAAGGCTTATGGCCATAATCAGCCCCAGCCACAATCGTGCGCGTTTACTCAACATAATCTTCTAATTCCTCCAATAGAAATGACTTCGAATTTGAGCAAGCATACCCCAGTTAGCTTAGTCAGTGATAGCCTGCAAGAGGCAAACTGCCGCGCCTCTGCTAGAGATCAAAGACCACAGATCGCGCGTCCGGCGCTTTTCCACTGTCGTCCGCTCGGACCGATTCGAACCAGTGGCCGCGACGCATGCGATCGGCGGCGAATCCCGTGATGGCCGGCGCGATCTGAAACACCCGGTCCGGATTTATTGCGGCCCGTTTTCTGTGGCGCCGGTGGGCTCGCTGCCTGAGGCGGCGGCGCGGGCGTCGCTGACAAAAGCCGCCGCTGTTCGTCCGGTGTGATCAGGAACATGTAGCGCACCAGCAAACGCGCGTGGTCGCCATGATAGTTGGCCACATCCGTCGGCGGATTCGGCAAATTCACCACCCAGCGATCGCCTTCCTTCCGAAACAAGCCGGTAGGCATTGCCGTGCCGGGCGCGATCTGGGCCGGATCCAACAGCCAACGGAACGTCCAGTCAGGCTTCAATCTTTGCGAAGCCAGCAGGAAGTTCGGCGCGATCGCCTTTGCGTCGTGCGTCGGCTCGCCCGTGATGTGACACTTCAGACAAGGCGTGCCTGAGACAAACATGTTGCGGGCGATCGATTTCTCCGTCTCGGTCATCGGATCCATCGGCTCTTTGATGTATGGATCGTTTTGCGAAGAAACAGCCATGAAGAACCGCACGAGAATCCGCAGCTCGTTCGGCGAGAAGTTGAACGTGGGCATGTGCACCTGCAAGTAAGGTCGCACCCCGTTGCGGTTGGCGCCCGGCTGCGGCATCAGCCGGCCGCCACTCTGATCGTTCGCGGCTCCAGGCGGTTTTGCTCCCCCACTCGGCGAGGCTGCTGCTGTTGGAGACGACGACGGCGCGGCCGCGGAAGATGTGGGCGCCGTTGACGGAACCGTAGGCTTCTCGCCCGCCTGCATCATCGACGGATCCTTCAGGAACTTCATCAGCCAATCAGGATCGACGCGCGCGCCTTCGCTGGTAAGCTGCGGCGGCAGGAACTCTTTCTGGCCCTGATAGAACGACAGCGCATTCAGCACCGCGCCCGTCGTCATCGTTGGTTGGTCGGAGTTATTGTAGACACTAATCTGTTGGCCCGGTTGCAGCACGTGGCAACCCATGCAGTTATATTTCTTGATTACCCACCAGCCGTTTTGAATGTCCTGGCGCCGCTGATCCGGCGGGTTATAGAAGAGAGCTGCGGGAACATTCGCCCCTTCCGCTCCCAGACTACCCAGCAGTAGGGTAGTCAGACCCGTGCGCCAATCATCGGTCAGGTATGGCTTCGGCATCCGCAGGCGATCCTTTGGCTCGAGGTACTGCGACTTGCCGGTATCATAGATTCCCGGCTCCGTCAGCTTGTGCTCAAAGAACCCGCGGTGGTTATACCACTCTTTTTCTTTGTCCTTCGGATGCAGCTTGAGCGGGTCGCGGCCGTACTCAGCGTCCTGCGTCAGCAAAGCAAAGTCGAGACGCTCGAGCGGCGTCGCGCCTTCGGTCGTCAGCTCTTTGCCAATGCGCTGCTCCTCTTCGAACCCTTTGATCTCATGACAACCGGCGCAGCCGTACTGTTTGATCTCAGCCTTCCCTTCCTCAATCAGCTTCGGATCCTCCATGAACGAAACGTCCGTAGCCGACGGCGCGGACGAAAGCGAGAACAGATAAGTCGCGACGTCGCGCGCGTCCTGTTCGGACAGGCGCAGGTTCGGCATTACGGTCATGTTCTGCACCTGTAGTTCCGCCCCGTCGTTCGGGCACTTCGAATGCAGTTCCGTGTCGAACACAAAGGGCAGTCCGTGTTTCGAGTAATCTTCCGGCGTCAGGTCACGGTGTTCTTTTGGACAGTAAGGGGCCCAGCGCTCGCGCGGGTTATAGATCCAACGCACGATGTAATCATAATTTGCCTTCTCGCCCACCTTCGTCAGATTCGCGGCGAACGTGCTGCCCATCTTGCCGTCGCCTTCGCCGATTGAATGGCAGGCCAGGCAGCCGCGTGATTCGAACAACTCCTTGCCGTGCTTATCGTCGCCCTTTGCCTGGGCCGGCGCCTTGCCATCAAAGCTGCTCTGCCAGAGATAAGCGGCGACGGCCTTCAAATCGTTCTCGCCTTCTTCTCCGTCGATCTTGAACCGCCAGAAGGTCGGCATCTTCGTGCCCGGTCGAAATGCCTGCGGATCCTTTAACCAGAGAGGAATCCAATCCCTGCGCAACTTCAGCCGCACGTCTTTCAGGTTCGGTCCGATCTTTTTCTGATCCTGCTGTAGATAGCGCGTCTGCAAATTGAGCTCGTCAATGCGCGCGGCCAACTGGCTGTTCGTCACGCGCAGCGACTCGGCATGAGCGAGCAAACGCTGCACCTCAGCGGTATCGTCACCGGCGTTGGCGCTGGCGTCGGTATCAAGTCTGGACTGACGCTCGTTGGCGACTATTTGATCCTGAAGCTGCGAGATTTGCTGGCGCGCGTTAGTTAGCGCGTCGCTTTCGCGATCGAACGCTTCCATGCGATGACACCCCACGCACCCGCGCTGATAGAACAAATCCTTGCCCAGATTCAGCGTGTCCGCGCCCTGCGTTACCCGGTCGTTCGCGTGGCACATCTGACAACCGGCTTCGGTGTTCTCTTTATGGAAGAGGGGATGCAGCCAGAATGGATTCAAGCCGTGGGCCTTCACGACGCTGGTGGTCGCGCGGCCGTTGCCACCGTGACAAGCCGAGCAGCCAAATTTTTCCGGATTGTGAGTTTGCAGCAGTTCTCTGCGCGGATGGCTGACGAAAGCACCGGCCAGTTCATCCGGTTTCTTCCCTGGTCCGCCCGGCGCCATGTCGGAAGCCTTGATCGTCAGCGGTTCGCGTGTTCCGAGATGGCAAATCTCGCAGCGGTCGACGATCGCGAACTCGTTGACGTTGATTTGATGGCCCAGGATTGTGTAATCGAAAGCGTTTTCGTTCTTCTTGATCAAATCGTCAATGCTCTTTTGCGGCAGCAGGCTGACGTGGTTCTTCAAATACTCATCACGCTTGCGGGCCATCTCGGACGGTTCCTTCAACAACTCTGCTTTCTCGCCGAGGACTTTTGCCTTTTCATCCCGCAACTCATTAAAGGTCCGCTCGAGTTGCTCAAAGTTCATTTTCTGGCGGACGGGTTTTCCGCCTTCGGATGGCAAGTCTACAGTGACTACTTCCCTCTTCTTGTCATCGAGTTGGCTCCGGTAACGCTTGCGCCAGAAGTCGCTCGGCGCTGTCTCAAGCTTATAAGTAATGACCACGATGCGGCCGCGCTGATTCTGAAACGGTTCGGTAACCGCGTCCAGCTTGGCCTGAACCTGGGCCACACGCTTATCCTTTTGAGCGATGTCAGACTTGACCTTTTCCAGAGACGCCTTTGCCTGTTCGTCGAGCTGCTGGTATTCGGGCGTGTCCTTTACTTCAGCTTCCGATTTTCCGGCGTCTTTGCGAATGCTCTTCAGGTAGGCGATGTAGCGCTTAGTGAATTGCTGTTGCATTCCCCGCCACGGGCGCTGGCCGAAACCTTCATCGTAGAGTGCCCAGCCGGCTGAGACTATGAGCAGCAGGGTGCAAATGAGAATAATCGCGCTGGTCGATCGACTGACGATCGGATCGCGTTGCGGTTCCGCTTCTTTCTTTACCAGGGATTCAATCGGTTCCGGAAATTCTTCCACAGGTTATGATTTCCTATTTAATGTCCGACAAACTTCAGTTTGTCGTTGCGTCAAAGCTGCCATCAGACCGAAGCGACAAACTGAAGTTTGTCGGACATCAGACGTTGAACCACGGAGTCACCCAGACGTACTTGATCGTGAACACTAGTCGCAGGAAAAGCTTTACCGGCATTGCCAGTAAGACGCTCACCGCAAAAAACTGGAACGTCATATATTGCAGGATGCTGGTGTTGGCCAGGAGCTTGAGCTCGAATGGATCCGGAGTCCTAGCCCACTCCAGAAAACGCTTGGGAAAGACGAGGTAGCTAAACCGAAATGGCCCCCGTTTCATCAGCCAATGAAAGAACAGTCCACCTAAAATGAAGAAGCCGCTGACAATGATGAGTCCAAAGATTCCCCTGACCCATGGAAGCAAACTAAGGTGGTTAGCAAAATTCTCGGGCGTAATTCCCAGGATTTCGTGCAGGTCACGATTTCGATCAAATACCACCGTGTTGTGGTCCCAGGTCTGTCCGGGCCAAAACCAGATCCAACCCGGTCCGCGAATGAACGTACCGATCACGATCAGCAAAATCCACATCAGAAAGCCCCAACTGAACATGTTGACCGCGAACCGTCTCTGCCTGAGCGTGTAATACCCATTACCCAGCGGATTAGAATCGACATACGGAAAAACCATCAAGCCGACCATGATGATCGAAGGCATCACCACACCCGCGATCCACGGATCGAAGTAGACCAACATCTCTTGCAGCCCGAGGAAATACCACGGCGCCTTAGACGGGTTCATTGTCAGGTTAGGATTCGCGGGCTCCTCGAGCGGGGCGTTCAGCGTGATCGACCAGACATACAAAACGACCGTCACAATGACGGCCGCCAGAAACTCAATGCGCACCAGGTAAGGCCAAACGTGCAGCTCCTTTGCCCAACCCGGTCGCCATGGTTCGACTTTGCGATGATGCGTCTTGGCGAGCTTGGGATCGGTCTCCAGTTCGCCAATTAGATTATCGTTGGCCTTTGCCTGCTTGATTCCCAGCCAGGTAAAGAACGGCACCAGGAAAAGCATCGCCACAATGGGGACGTTGTCCGGCGCAGAAACAATCTTCCAGATTTGATGCCAATCCTGGACCGAATAGACGAAGAGCCCAAGCAGAATCAAGACCACGACCAGCCCGATCAGCTTGTTGCGACGCGAATTTGATCGTGGTTGGACTATGGCGCTCATTTCTTCTTCGCCACCTTCATCTCTGAATCCAGCATCACCGGCGCCGGCCCGGATATCCCGCCATCCTTGCGAATCCTCCAAAAATGCACTGCCATAAAGATCGACGCTACCAGCGGAATCCCAATGCAATGCCAGATGTAAGCGCGCAGAAGCGCATTCGAATCAACAATGGATCCACCCAGCAGCCCGAATCGAACATCGTTGTACGGAGTCAGCCCAAGCTGCGCGCCAAACGGGCCCTCGTTCCCCAGCAGAGGTGTCGCGCGCGCCATATTGGTTCCTACCGTGACCGCCCAGAATCCAAGCTGATCATCCGGCAGCAGATATCCCGTGAACGACAAGAGCAGGGTCAGCACCAGCAAAACCACGCCCACGCACCAGTTGAATTCGCGCGGTCTCTTGTACGAGCCGGTCAGCACCACGCGGAACATGTGCAGCCAGGTCGTGATTACCATCAAGTGCGCTGCCCACCGGTGCATGTTTCGCAGCAGCTTGCCGAACGGCACGTCATGCTCAAGATAGAGAATATCTTTGAAGGCGATGATCTTGGTCGGGTGGTAATAGAACATCAGCAGCACGCCCGTGAACGTGAGCACGATGAAAAGATAAAACGTGATCCCACCCATGCCCCAGGTGTACTGATAGCGCACCGCATCGCGATTGATTTTCGCCGGATGCAAATGCAAGAAGACGTTCGAAAGGATCGCCAGGCTGCGGTTGCGCGGATCATGGCGTTCATGAGAGACGCGAAAGATCGATTTCCAAACCTGGGTCTGCTGCGGGTCCTTGTAGTCCTTGGCTTCTTCGAGCGCACGATCCTTGAGCGCGACGGCCGATTCTTTGGCGCGCTCAACCAAACCAACATTGGCTTGTTCGCCGGTTAGCTGTTTGGTTTCTTTTTGATCTTTGGGTTCGTCCATACATTACCCGCCCGCTACCGCAGGCGGTTCCGACTCTAGAGCGGAATGTAAGCGCCGGGATCGTTGAATTCGTTTTTCTCGCCCTTGGGCCACTTGTACAACTTCGCGGTGTTGACGACTATCTGGCCTTCCGCATCCAGCTTCACTTCGGCCCGATCCATCGGCCGCGGCGCCGGCCCTTCGAAGTTGATCGCCTCGCTGTCATAGCCGCTGCCGTGACAGGGACACTTGAACTTGTTCTCACTCGCCTTCCAATCGGGTGTGCAGCCCAGGTGGGTGCAGCGCGCATAAACGACAAACAGCCGGTCCGAAACCTTATCCACCCAGATGCGATACTGCTGCTGCCATTTGGTATCGACGCCCAGCGCATAATCTCCGGGAAAACCGATCTTGAAGGTGCTGGATGGTTCGAAGATTGCGCGTGGCAGGAAGAAGCGAACGAACATCAGGAAGCACACCGTCAAAAACCCGGTGATGCCCGCCCAGACGATGCGCCGGCGCATCTTATTAACCGGCGGGTCGGGCGCGGATTCGACCACGACGGGCGCAGGCCTTGCTGCCGGCCTGGCAGGAGTCTTTGCTGCCGGTGCCGCTGGCGGCTCAGCCACTGCGACTGATGTTTGTTCCTTCGGATTGCTATCCACTGCGGAAAAACCTCCGCCACCTGATGGGCGATCTTTCGGGCCTGGAAATGCTCACACGTCAACGCAGGGGATTGCTGACTAAATTATACAATTCCCCGCGACACAGGATCGATGTCTCTGTGAAAACCCAAATAGTCTTGTTCACTAGAAGTGCTGCCGCACGCAAAAATTTATATTAAACTGGCTCAGCAGCTGACTTTTATACAACTTTCGGCGCGGAATTGGCAAGAGGATTCGTTGAGAGGTTCGGCTCAGGTGCGTTAAGGAGTACAGTTTGGAAACCAAAGCGCGCGTGGTTCTTTATTCAAAACCGGGCTGTCATCTCTGTGAAGAAATGAAAGCAGAGATGAGCAGGGCCCGGTGCGCGGATCTTTACAGCCTGGAAGAGATCAATATCGAAAGTGATGCCGTGCTGGTTGCGCGCTACCGTCTTGAAGTACCGGTTCTTTGGATCAATGGCGTCGAAGCTTTCCGTCATCGACTTCGAGCGGATGAGTTCAAGCGTCGTGTGACTTCGTTGGCTAGTGAGCAGAGTTAGAGTTTGAGGCCTGGCTGGCCTAAATTGCCCGCGCAGAACTGAAATTCAATTCCTGGCTCTGCTGCTCGATTGCGGCAAACAGCCGCTGACGTTCCTCTTCATCCGTCGACCGGCGGTAATTGCCAACGAGATCCTTCATCGTCGCCAGGCCTTTATAGAGTCCGGCGTTTTCAATCGGTGGCGTCAGGTAGGAAATCAGCTCAGCATAAGAACGCCGCTTGGCGATCGTCCCTTCCGAAGGATTGTTGACGCTGTAAATGTATATGTTCGGCAGCTCACCAATCAGGCGATCCGGCCAGCACGCGCTCGACATTCCGACCTGCTTTCCTGGCATGAATTCCATCGCGCCGTGGGTGCCGACATGCACCACCACATCTGCCTGAAAGATCTTTTCCAGATAAGCATAGAAAGCCGCGAAGCCGTGATGAGGAGTGCCGCCTTTGGCCATTAATAACTTTATCGGATCGCCTTCGTATCCAAAGGTCGGCTGCACTCCGAGGAAAACTTTGCCGAGCTGAATACCCTGAATCAACAATTCGCCCGCGCTCGAATTGATCGCGCCCGGCGCGGCTCCCCAGTCAGCTTCGATTTCAGGAATGAATGGACAAACCCGCTGGTACTCATCGACACTCATTCGATAAGCAACGTGGGCGATAGCGTCGGGACTGTCTGAATTCCCGTCCAGCAACAAACCTCGCACGGCATCAGCGCTGTCAGGAAGGTCGACGTTGTAGCCGTCAGTCTTTAACCTTTCCAGGACGCCCCAGAGGGTCGCGAACACATCCAGGTCCGCCGCCGTTCCGATGTTCCCCTTGTTGGGTGGAAAACAGTAGAGGGTCAACGCGACCCTTAGTTCGTCGCGCGGTGATGTTTGCAGCCGATGCCAGCGCTTGAGTCGTCGCGCAATTCTTAGACAACGATCTTCCAAAGGCGCCGGCTCAACGCCGCGTGCGGGCATGCCGCCGAACACAAACGGTTCGGTAGCGCCGTCGAGTTCGGGAATCGCAACCTGCATCCCGGTCTGCACCGGATTAAGGCCCGCCGGCAAATCTCGCCACGACTCGATCGTCTGCGCGTCCAGACTAACGAGCGAGCGATAGGGAATATTGAGTTGGTTCAAGAACTCGCCCGCCGCTTCGCTGTCATTCATCGCCGGTCCGCCGACGAAGCTGAAGCCGGTGAGCGAGACGATCTGGCTAACTCGTGATCGCGCGCCTCCGTTTCCGTTTCTTCTGACTTCTGATCTCTGACCTCTGACCTCTGGCGCCCGGTCACGCTCTACAAAGAACTTATTGCATGCTTCCCTGTTGTCCATCAAGGTGGAGATCGCCGGTATCACGCTCAGCCCTTCAGCTTCAATCGCGCGAATCAAAGCGTCGTAATGCTTACGCGCGTTGCTGACGATCTGTGGACGCATCAAGAGGAGGCCCACAGTGGTTTGTGGATCGAGAGGACTGTGATTGGTCTTTGGACTTTGGTCTTTGGTTTTTGGATTGCGTTTCCGGTGCCAGGCTTTGTAACTCTCGAACGATTCAAACAGCGCCGGCGCATCGGGATGATAGATCGCCACCGAGGGCATGGACTCTGGCGGCGGAATCTTGATCCCCGCCAGGCGGTCGTCCGGCACATAGTTCTGAAGCGCTGACAACAGCATCGAGCGAATGTTTGCCGGTGTCGGCTGGAGGAAATAGCAGAAGAGGTTTAGATAGTTCTTTACATCGCGCAACGCGCCCACGCTCGGAACATAACGCAACAGCGTTGGCAGACGGTCGACATACTTCAGGTACTGTCGGCGGCCGTGCGTGTTGCCATTGCGCCTTTTGCTTGCTTGATTCCCGCGCGCCTGGCGACCAATCCACGAACCCACAGACGACACAATACTCGTCGCCTCGTCCCGTTCCCTTTCCGATTCTCTGCCGCTGCTGCTTTGCACTTTTTGCCTTTGCGTCTTTGCGCCTTTGCGCGAACCAATTCCTGGCAGTCGCGCAAAGTCCAGCTTCCCCATCCGCGTCCGCTTCATCAACTGCGGCATACAGTTGATAACTACGACCGCTCGATGCCGCTTACTGAAGCGATCAAGCATGGGCAGCAGCCGCGAGGCGTTCTCGCCATCCATCACGTGAATGACGAAGACGACATCGGCTTCGCCCAGATCACTTTCAATGGCTCGCCATTCTTCATCATTGAATGGCGCGCCAAAGTTGTGCGCGGCGATATGCAGATCCAGCCACTGTTCGCGATTGATCTCCCGTTCCGCGACTTTCAGCGGCGCCAGCAAACTGGACCCGACGTAGAAAACTGTTACTTGCATGCTTTTAACGTAAGAAACCATAGAGACAATTCGTGTCCGTTCGTGTGAATTAGTGGATCGTTTCTATCTCGGACAGCAGAAAAACGATCCACTAAACCACACACAATATTGAATTATGGCGCCACCGAGCTCAAACCATGTCAAATCGCCGGAAGGTCAGATCACGTATCGCTTCCACTCGAGCTTAACCGCGCTGCCAAAGTTGAAAAGTAAGCCCACTCTTTTGCTCGTGGCTTTCATGTAATTCAGAATCTGACCTTCATCGGTTCCGGTTAACCGGTCAGAAGCTTTTAACTCCGCAATGATCTGGTCAAAGCAAATCAGGTCGGCGATGTATTCTTTGTGTAAAGGCTCGCCTTTGTAATGAATCGTTAAGCGGCATTGGGGTTCAAAGGGAATGTCTCTACGCCGAAGTTCCACTTCAAGAGCCTCCTGATACACCGGCTCAAGAAAGCCACGTCCTAGTTGCCAGTACACCTCCATTGCTGCACCTACGATCTGATAGACTTCATCCTTAAGAATCAATTCCGGCATTGACGCTTGTGATCCCGATGAAATTCGAAACTCCTTCGTGTGATTTTGTGGATCGCTTACCTCGATCTACTAAACCACACTGGTCAATGCAGTAATTCTTGCTTCGGCAATAGCGCAAGTTACTCTATGTTCGTGTGATTTCATGGATTGCCGGTAACCATAGGATTCAAAAATGATCCACGAAGTCACACGAAAAAATCATTAAGGCGCGCGCTCATTGGCTTTCCGCTCTTTATGATCTTTAAGCTCATCGACGATCTCCCGCAGCCTCTCCAAGATTTCTTCGGCCGGATTCCAATAGCCGCGATCATGCGCCTCGAGCAGGCGCTTTGCCAGCGACCGGACCGAATGTGGATTTAGTTCCATCAGGCGATTGAACATCTCGGAATCCAACAGGAAGGTCTTGGTAATCTCAGTGTAGATCCAGGGATCGACAGCGTCCGCGGTCGCGCTCCAGCCAAAAGTGTTCGACACATGATTCTCGATCTCAGCCACACCGCGAAAACCATGCTTCAGCATTCCTTCATACCACTTGGGATTCAGGGTCTTGGCGCGCGTCTCAAGTCGAATGGTCTCTTCCAGAGATCGAATCTGCCTCTGCGGCGAAAGCGAGTCTGACAAATAGATCGCCGGACGCGATTGCGCGCGCTTCTCGACCGCTTTGGAAATGCCGCCGAGATATTCGAAATAATGATCGACGTCGGTGATGCCGACCTCGAACGAATCAATGTTCTGGTACGTCGCTTCGACGGTGGACAGCGCGTCATCCATCAAGTCGCGCGCTTCGCGACCCTCAATCGTTCGCCCCTTTGAATCGCGGGTGTATGCAAAGCATTTACGCGTAACAAAAAGATCACCCAGTGTGTCACTCGTTTCCCACTGAGACTGCATCACCATGAAGTTGACGTTCGTGCCATAGTTGCCGGGCGCGTTTGAAAACACCCGCGTGACCGCGTCATCAAACTCAACAGGACCAGCATCCATTCTTTCTGAAACATTACGCTTGACGTAATTCATCTCAAGCGGTTCGTCGAGCGCCGCAACCCGGCGAACGGCTTTATCAAGTAAGGCCATCGTCGGCGCAAATAAATCGCGGAAGATGCCCGACACCGTCATCACCACATCAATGCGCGGGCGCCTGAGTTCTGCCAAAGGAATTACTTCGATTTCAGTCGCGCGATTCAGCGCATCACGCACGGGTCGAACGCCGAGCAGCCACAGCGCCTGCGCCACGCCTTCGCCCTGCGTCTTGATATTATCCAGGCCCCAAAGCACGAGCGCCATCGACTTTGGATAGCGCCCGTGTTCCCCAAAATAGCGCCTAAGCAACGCACCGGCAGTTTGTTCGGCACGCGCGAAAGCCATTTGCGAAGGAACTGAGTAGGGATTGATCGCGTGAGTGTTGCGACCCGTCGGGAGCACAAACGGGTTCTGCACGATGTCGGCGCCCGGGCCGGGCTCGATGTATTCGCCGCGCAACGCTCGCATCAACGACTCAAGCTCGTGATTGGAATCAAGTTGTTCAGAAACCTTCGCCAGCAACCGGAACGTGGGGAGCGATTTTTCCGGCTCGACGCTCGCTTTCGATTTCAGCCAATCAGCCGCCGCGTCGGGTCCCCCTTCTTGAAACTCCTGCACTGCTTCCGAAACGATGCCATCGATCAGGTCTCTCGTCTCAGTCGCTGCCGGATCGAGAAGTAACGCGTCATAACCTTCGATGCCCAGTCCTTCCGCGACCAGTTTAGGCAGCGCGTGCACGCCGTGCTCGGGCCTATCGAATGACCCGACCATGCGCAGCAGATCTACCTTCTCTTCCAGTTCCGACGCGCGGCCGAATACGTGTAATCCCGTGGGAATCAGCCGTTGTTCGATTTCAACGAGCTGTTCATAGAGTCGCGCCACGCGCGCATCGCGCTTATCTGTTGAAGCCTTCTTGATGATCATTGAAAGTGTCTTGAGTCTTGTCGCATGTCTTTTAGCTGAAAAACGTAGCTTCAGCAAGACAGCCCCACACCGAACTGCAGAATTTATGGGCTCCACTCAGCCGATCCGTGACTTGATTGTAATGATGTTAACTCTGGCCCTAGCCGTTTCGACTCTGCCCGTTTTTGATTCAGCGCCGTGAAAACTTTTTACTGTCACCGTGCAAATTTTTGCATTGACATAAAGAACTTTGAGGATTACAGTTCGCGCGTCTTGCCAGGTTTTGTACCTTGTGCTTTTGAGAGATAGCGGATACTGCTTTCGAGCCGGTGTCTCCCCGTGTTTTTTCTGGCTGCGGTAACCAGGTACAGGACTCTCACCTTTTCGGCCAGCCTTACGAGCAGGGGTTCAGGGAAAAGAACAACTAAACGACTTTCCCGATTGGTGAATTGCAACGATTCGTCTTGCACAGAAGTGTGTTTGACGCTCCAGGAGGTGAGCCCAACATGTCAAGACTCTTAAAGATTTTAGCTTTGCTGCTCTTTGCGGTAGCTGTGGCATTGCCAATGTGGGTGTCGAGACCTACTGCCGGTCAATCTCAAATAGGAAATGAAACGAGAGCTGGATTCGCCGCAGCCGCGGCGGCCACCGAAGCTCTTACAACTGATATGGATGCCAAGACCGATGACTTATTCAACAACTTCGGCGCCAGAGGCACGCCTATTAACGAATGCGTGGCCCCACCCGTACCGCCTACGGCGCGAGGCAATGGTAGATTCGAAGACAACAAGTTCATCTTCGAAGAGGAAGAGACTGTTGCCGATGGACTTGGACCAACCTATAACGACGTGGGATGTGTCACCTGTCACCAGGCTGTTGATACAGGCGCTTTCGGCCAGCAGATGGAATTTCGGGCCGGGCATCTTTCCGGCGGCAGTTTCGTCGATAACCCTGGTGGCCAATTGATTCACGCCCGAGGCACCGACTCTGATGTGGTGGAACACATAACTACCGCCGAAAACGTTCGCAGCTTCCGGGTCGTGCTCGGCACTCTGGGCGATGGCTTCGTGGAATCCATCGCAAATCAGACGCTGCAAGACAACGTTGCGGCCCAGCCCGCTGCCCAGCGAGGCACTCTGACCGCCGTACCGGTGGTTGAAGCCAACAACGCGTTACGCATCGGACGATTCGGTTGGAAGGCTCAGCATGCCAGCCTTCTATCTTTTTCCGGTGATGCCTATCTCAACGAGATGGGTATAACCAACAAATTTGACGGTTTTGGCGGAAGGAGTTCCACGGCTCCTGATGCGGGAACGCACGAGAACCCGGCGAGTACGGCCGAAGGCGTGATAAACGTCACCGGCCCGCCATTCGATCCGGTGGCTGATCCTGAAGACGACGGCGGAGACGTGCTTGCATTTACGGACTTCATGGCAGCAACGCGCGCTCCGGGTCGCCAAAATCCAATTTCCGCCGCTGCTGTACGCGGCGATCCACTATTCAATCAAGTAGGTTGCGCTGTTTGTCACACACGCACTTTCACGACCGCGCCCGCCGGAACGGTGATTAATGGCGGAGCGTTCACCGTCCCCGCCGCCCTGGGCGACAAGATAATTCATCCCTTTAGCGATTTCGCGCTTCACGACGTCGGTACAGGGGATGGCATTGTTCAGAACGCCGGTCAGTCAACGGCGAATCAGATCAAGACCGCGCCTCTGTGGGGCATTCGCGCTCGGAATAGATTTATGCATGACGGTTTGAGCGTTAACGTTTCCGAATCGATTCAGCGTCATGCAGGTCAGGCCACGGCTGCTCGTAACGCGTTTAATGCACTGACGGCTGCGCAAAGGTCGGACCTTCTGTTCTTTGTCCTGTCGTTGTGATCCGGCAGTTGATGGCAGGAAACCAACCATGAAGCTCGCCGGACGTTACTGTCCGGCGGGCTTCCCTTCCCGAAAGTATGCCAGTGTGTTCATGTTGATTCTCACCGGAGATAATCGATGAGACATTCACTTGTTCCTCCCCGTTGCACAACTACAGTAAAGTTGCCTTCAAGTCGCATCAAGATCGGCATGGCGGTATTGGTCGCCACTTCCTCGTTTGGCTGCGCGTGCACCAGTCGCGAGGCGGCGAAGGGTCCTGCGGAGCCGCCGCCATCCGCCGTGGCGCCGCCTTCTCAGCAACTTTCGCAGAGTCCGCCACCGAACCTCGTCGAGGTTCAGCAAGCCGTGAGCCGCGTTTTCAAAGGGGCGGCCCTGGTGGACTCAACCCGCGATCCGAATTTCCTGGCGGGAGACTTTAATGGCGACGGTTCACAGGACATCGCCGCAATTCTTAAACCTGCGGCGGGTAAACTCGCTCAAATGAACGAAGAGTTTCCTCGGTGGATTGTTAGGGACCCGTTCATCCCGGCTCAGCCGGGAATGCCGCCCCTGCGGATTGCCGCGACCGACGTGCTGCTGGCTGTGATACACGGCTACGGGCAAAACGGATGGCGCGACCCGCAGGCAACTCAGACGTATCTGCTTAAGAACGCCGTCGGCTCGGAGGTTAAGACCTTCCCGAAGAGTGACTTTATGGCCGCCAACCAGGGCAAAAAGATCCCTCGCCTGCTGGGTGACTCGATTGGTGAAGTACTTCGCGGCAGATCAGGTTACCTCTATTTCGCCGAGGCGACTTATTCCTGGTATGACCCAAAGACTTTCAAGGGCGAGCCCGAAAAGCATCTGACCCATTCCGGAGTCACAGCCCGCACGGATCCGTCTGACTTGCTTAACATGAGAGTCAAGCGCGATATTCCGGTGGAGAAGTGAAATCTTCATTCACCTTCTGACGCATGACCTGATTCCAGGTAAGCAAAACCGAAACGCTCCGTTCCGGAGGATGTTGCCATGAACTGTAGAAAGTTGGGGTCCTGGATTCTACTGTTGCTCTCAAGCTACTTGGTGATAGCTGACTCTGGCAGAGATCGGGCCGTGGTTCTCATGCAAACGGAATCTCAGAGTAAGACTATCCAGCCTGAGTTTATACGGGCGGAGGAGCTAAAAACAAAACTAGCCAGAAGCGAACCGCTAACGGTCATTGATGTTCGCGACACCAGCAGTTATGTTGGTAGCGACAGCAGGATCAAGGGCGCGCTTCACGTAAAGCTGAGGAGACTTAATTACCGGCTCTCTTTTGCACCGCTAAAGGACGTTCCCCGCGACAGCGAAGTCGTTACCTACTGTGCGTGCCCAAACGACGAGGCGAGTATTCGGGCGGCGCAAATTCTTTCAGATGCAGGCTTCAAACGCGTGTATGTCCTGAGGGGTGGATGGCGAATGTGGTTAAAAGTGGCTGGTCAGGTTGAGCCGCGAGCCAAAGCCTGAGTCCACGCACACAATAGAGGCAGTATTCATCTCCAACTGTCCGTTTCTCTCACGCTGGAAGTTTTTCTTGCCTGGTTCGATATTCGTCGAAGCGTCCAACGGCCTTCCAGTTTCGAACTCCGGGTGATCTTGCTGCCCCCAAACATTTGAAGAGACTCCAGCCATGACGTTACTCATGCAGTTTGGCGTGAACACGCGCATCTTGCGCGGGCTTCACGGATCCGGACGCACGCGTAGTTTCAAACTGTCGCGCCTTCAAACACTTGGGCCGTCCAGACTTTGCCATGACAAGCTCAACCGATGTCAGCTATTATCACGATCCGATCCAATTTGCTTGTCTGGTTTTGCTTATCCGAATCGCTTCACTTGTTGAGAACTGGTAATGCTGGAAGTCATAAGTCTTGGGTGCATTCGAGGTGATCGCCGCCTTTTCAAGGATCTGAACTTCTCGGCAGACCGCGGTGAATTGATCGAAGTACGAGGAGCTAACGGCAGCGGCAAGACCAGCCTGCTGCGCATCCTCTGCGGTCTGGCGCAGCCGGCTGAGGGCGAAGTGCGTTGGGATGATCAGAACATCCGTTCGCTCGGCGAGGAATATTTTGGCTCGCTCGCCTATATCGCTCATCAAAACGGTGTGAAGGACGAGTTAACGGCGATCGAGAATTTACGCATTGCCGGCGGAGTGGCCGGTAACAGGCTGGGCGAACGGGAGGCGCAGGAAATCCTGGCGCGTATCGGTCTGCAAAAGGAATCCTATTTGCCATCTCGCTTGCTTTCCGCGGGACAGCGACGTCGGGTGGCTTTAGCTCGTCTGCTAATAACCAAGGCGGAACTTTGGATCCTCGACGAGGTACTAACCTCGCTTGATGCCGCAGCGATCGCCCTGTCGTCCAGGTTTATCGGCGAGCATTTGCGCAACGGCGGCATGGCGATCATTGCCACGCACCAGGAGCTGAACATCTCCGCCACGGCCACCCGGCGGCTTGAAATAAATAGTAGTGTTAGTTGAACGTGGCCCGGGCGTCCGCCCGTAATCACGCGCAAGATGCGCGTGCCACAAAATTACTAGTGAACGCCCCTTTCCTTCCATCAATGTTTGGCTGGCTCGTCTGGCGAGATCTGATCCTGGCGTGGCGCCGGCGCGCCGATGTGCTGGCAACGTTTTTCTTTTTTGTCCTCGTCGTCAGTGTCTTTCCCCTGGGCATCGGGCCCGAAAGAGAACTCCTCCGCAGTATCGCGCCCGGCGTTGTTTGGGTCGCTGCGCTGCTGGCCTCGATGCTCTCGCTGGGGAGGTTATTCGGCAACGATTATCAGGATGGAAGCCTGGAGCAAATAATGCTAACGCCACAGCCGCACTATCTGGTCGTGTTGGCAAAGATCCTCAGTCACTGGGTAATTTCCGAGGTTCCGCTGATCATCGTGGCACCGTTGCTTGGAGTTCAGTTCGGTTTGGCGCAAAATACGCTTGGCGTAATTGCTCTTTCGCTTTTGTTGGGGACGCCCGTCCTTAGTTTGATCGGCGCGATTGGCGCTGCACTCACGCTCGGATTGCGGGCCGCGAACGTTTTAGTGGCATTACTCGTGTTGCCCCTTTATATCCCGGTGCTTATCTTTGGAGCTGGTGCTGTTTCCGCCAGCGTCGCAGGTCTCGACACGCAGCCGTACTTTCTGTTGCTGGGAGCGATGCTGGTTCTTTCTTTGGTGTTCGCGCCCTGGGCAACCAGCGCAGCGTTACGGATATCTGTGGAATAAGAAGTTGTTCGACAAACTTCAGTTTGTCGTGGTTCGCGGGAAGAATCAACGTTTAGAATCAGCGACAAACTAGAGTTTGTCGGACTTTCAATAGATGAGTCAAAAGAGAATCAATTGGTATAAGTACGCGGCGCCAGCGAATTTCTACCCATTGGCGGGCAAAATGATTCCGTGGTTTTCCGTGATCACGATTATCCTATTTGCTGTCGGATTGTATGTGGGTTTCTTTGTCGCTCCGACGATGGGCGGCGACCAACGAGAGGCTTATCACATAATCTTCATTCACGTACCGGCAGCATGGATGGGAATGTTTCTCTACGTGCTGATGGCGGTTTACGCTGGCATCGGTTGGGCTTTCAACGCTCGTCTGGCGTCGATGATGGCCACTGCAATTTCGACGACCGGCGCCATCTTCACCTTTATCTCGTTGGTCACCGGGTCGCTTTGGGGCCGGCCGGCGTGGGGTGTCTGGTGGGTTTGGGATGCGCGGATGACTTCCACGCTCATCCTTTTGTTCCTGTACATCGGATTTATTTCGCTGCAATCGTCGATAGACGATCCGCGGCGCGCCGATCGTGCGGGAGCAGTGCTGGCGCTCGTTGGCTTGATCAATGTCCCAATCATCTATTTCTCGGTGCAGTGGTGGAACACTCTGCATCAGGGCGCGACCATCACGAGAAAGGGTTTCCAGATGATGCCGTCGCAGCTGGCAGCCATGTTGATCTTGCTCGCCGCGTGCTGGATTTATTCGATTGCGGTTGTGCTGGCGCGCGTGCGATACATTATTCGGGAAAGAGAGCGCGAAGCGCCGTGGCTGGCCGCGGAAGCTGTTGGTTGAGAGTTCAACCTTTAGGTCGCGCTCGGTTTGACAAGCTGAAGCTTGAACTCTGAACTTATGCACTGGTCATCATTGTCAGAATTCATTTCAATGGGCGGCTACGGTCTCTATGTTTGGGGATCGTATGTCTTGACTCTGGTTCTGCTCGGCGGCGAGGTAATCATGCTTTTAAAGCGCAAGCGAGATTTGTCGAGGCGCGCAACATCACCGCAACTCAAAACCAGAACCCCTGAACTCGAGACTTTGTAATCATGAAAAAGCGTCATAAAAGAATCGTCTTCATCGTCGCCAGCCTTGCCGCGCTGGGTCTGGCAACCGCACTCGTGCTCGGTGCATTTCGCAACAACCTGGTCTTCTTTTTCAGTCCTACTCAGGTGATGGCAAAGGAAGCCCCAGTCGGCAAAACTTTTCGCATCGGGGGTCTGGTTCAGAACGGAACCTTGAAAAGGGACAGCGATGGACTAACTATTCGCTTTTCCGTAACTGATACGGCTACCAGCATCCCGGTGGTTTATAAAGGAATTCTGCCCGACCTCTTCAAAGAGGGCCGCGGCTGTGTGGCCCAGGGGCGCGTCGGCGGCGACGGTGTCTTCTATGCCGATCAGATAATGGCGAAACACGACGAGAACTACATGCCTCCCGAAGCCGCCCGCGCGCTGGATCAGGCGAAGGACATGGAGAAGATCAAGAATTCGGCGAACGAAGCGGCCAAGACGCTGTCGAAATAAGTTTTGGAGTGCGGCGACTTGTCGCCGCTTTTGTCTGAATGTAACGAGATGAAAAGCGCTGACCAGTCAGCGCACTCCAAAGAACGATCATGATTCCTGAAATCGGCCAATTCGCATTAATCCTGGCGTTGATGCTCGCGGTGACGCAGGCGACGCTACCCTTGATAGGCGCGGCGCGCGGCATTCCGCAATTCGTTAACGTGGCCCGCCCCGCGGCCCAGGCCCAATTCATCTTTGTGGCCATCGCTTTTGCCTGTCTTGCCTACTCGTTCATCTCGAACGATTTTTCCGTCCTGAACGTCGCCACGAATTCGAACTCGCTGCTGCCGCTTCAGTATCGGTTGGCTGCGACCTGGGGATCACACGAAGGATCACTCCTGCTCTGGGTGTTCATGCTCACCATCTGGATGGTCGCCGTCACTTTGTTCAGCAATCATCTGCCTGCTGAAATGGTTGCGCGAGTCCTCTCAGTGATGGCCGTTATCAGCACTGGCTTTTTGCTCTTCCTGCTGTTGACGTCGAATCCGTTCGTCCGTCAATTTCCGGTGCCGCCCGACGGCCGCGATCTGAATCCCCTGCTGCAAGACCCGGCCATGGTCGCGCATCCGCCAATGCTCTACATGGGTTATGTAGGATTTTGCGTAGCCTTTGCATTTGCGGTTGCTGCTTTAATTAGCGGCCGGCTCGACGCCACCTGGGCGCGTTGGTCGCGGCCCTGGACCACAGTAGCGTGGATGTTTCTAACCTGCGGCATTGCGCTCGGCAGTTTCTGGGCCTATTACGAATTAGGCTGGGGCGGCTGGTGGTTCTGGGACCCGGTGGAAAATGCTTCGTTCATGCCCTGGCTGGTGGGTACGGCGCTGATTCACTCGTTGGCTGTGACTGAGAAGCGCGGCGGCTTCAAAAGCTGGACTGTACTACTGGCGATTACCGCGTTCTCTCTAAGTTTGCTCGGAACATTTCTGGTTCGTTCCGGCGTGCTCACGTCCGTCCATGCGTTCGCGACCGATCCCAGGCGCGGCATTTTCATCCTGATATTTCTGACTCTGGTTATCGGCGGTTCACTCGCACTCTACGCCTGGCGAGCGAAACAGGTCGGACTCGGCTCAAAGTTTGATGTCGTGTCGCGCGAGTCATTCCTGTTGACCAACAATGTTCTGCTGATAGTCGCAGCCGGATCGGTTCTGCTCGGCACCTTGTATCCGTTATTCATCGACGCGTTGAACCTGGGCAAGCTTTCCGTCGGTCCGCCGTACTTCAACTCAGTCTTTGTCCCGTTGATGGCGCCGGCGATGTTCCTGATCGGTGTCGGCCCGATCGCCCGTTGGAAGCACGTCAAGTTACCCGAGTTGGCGGTGCGCTTGCGCTGGGCGTTTATGATCAGCGTATTGACGGGAATACTGCTGCCGTTTGTGATCGGCGGCTGGAAATGGCGCGCCAGCCTGGGCCTGGTACTCGCCTTCTGGATCGTCGCCACCGTAGTGCAGAATATTTGGAGTCGGGTCAGAACTACGACGGGTGGGTTAAGCTTTCTCGGCAAGTTGAAAGCGCCGCCCCGCAGCTATTACGGGATGCAGTTGGCCCATCTGGGTGTCGCGGTGTTCATCGCCGGCGTCACGGTCGTCACCAATTACCAGAGCGAAAAGGACGTGAAGATGAACATCGGCGACACGGTCAACGTCGCTGGGTACCAGTTTCGGCTGAACAACCTGGCAAAGATCCAGGGACCGAACTATCAGGCGGTGCGTGCCGACATCGAAGTAACCAGCGATGGATCGCCGGTGGCGATGATGCATCCGGAGAAGCGAGCTTTTACCGCGGCCCAGAACGTCACCACGGAAACGGCGATCGATCGCAGCATCCTCCGTGATTTGTATCTATCTCTGGGCGACGAAGTAGGAGGAGGCGCGTGGACCGTGCGGGTCTATCACAAGCCGCTGGTGAACTGGATTTGGGGTGGCGCCCTGCTAATGGCGATTGGCGGCGGGTTCGCCGTCACCGATCGACGCTATGCCCTGGCAGGTAAGCACGCGAACATCGAAACCAAAGTCAGCGAAGAGCCGGCTACTGTTGTCGCTGACTAACATCATGTTTTCTCCCTTCTCCCTCTGGGAGAAGGGCCGGGGATGAGGGCTTGAGAACAACGATGTCTTTTTATTCAGTTTCTGTGCTTCGGTAGAGCATCGTTGATGAAGAAAGCCCGACAATATCGTGGCGGTTATCAATCGGCCGGAATGACGCGTTTTGTCCGCGCGTTGCGAGCAGAAGAAACCCTTGCGGAAGGAAAACTCTGGCAGTTCCTGCGAAATCGTCAGTTGCTGGGCTTGAAATTCAGGCGGCAACATCAATTCGGAGAATACATCGCAGACTTCTACTGCCGCGAAGCAAGTCTGGTAATCGAGTGCGATGGCTCTGTTCATGATTCAAATCAGCAGTGGCATCACGATCAGAACCGCGATGCATACTTAGTTGCTCAGGGTTTACGCGTCTTGCGGTTCACAAATGAACAGGTCCTGAACGATACCCAAGCGGTTTTGAAAGAGATTTCAAAGCATCTTTTGTAGCTTGAGAAGTTTTACCGATTTATCCAAGGGGAAAGAAAAAGTCTTATCGCGCTCTAATTCGAAGGTATGTGCGTTGAAGGACAAGACAATCAATGATGAGGTAGTCGCTAAGGCCCTCACCCCACCCTCTCCCAAAGGGAGAGGGAGTAAGACGGCCTCTTCTTGTTGCGGGAGTGGGATTACCGGGAGGAATACAAATTAAAGTTCTAGTTTCAATCGTAACTCTAGTAAGTCTCTTCTTCTTATGGCGCGCATGGCGCAAGCCATGGACCCGAAGCGTTTTGCGACCTTTAGTCCTTGCAATCCCACTCGCGTTGTTTATTGCCCTGGTAGCTTTTCTGCTCATCGGCCTGCAACGCGATCCGCACGAAGTCCCGTCGCCGCTGATCAACCGGCCGGCGCCGGCGTTTCAATTGCCGCAACTACAGGAGCAAGCAAAGACGTTCACCGCCCAGGAAATGCGCGGCAAAGTTTGGCTCTTGAATGTCTGGGCGACCTGGTGCGTGGCCTGTCGCGACGAGCACCCGCTGCTGATCGAATATGCAAAGTCCGGCGCTGTGCCCATCTATGGATTGAATTACAAAGACGACCGGGCCGCAGCTTTGCAGCTACTTAAAGAAGAAGGCAATCCCTACGTTCTGAATGCCTTCGATGCTGATGGACGTGTGGCCATCGATTACGGAGTATACGGCGCGCCTGAGAGTTATTTGATCGACCGCGACGGCATTATTCGATTCAAATGGATTGGTCCGATTACTCCCGATGTGTGGCAAGGAAAGATTCTACCGCTGGCAAGTCGATTGAATAAGTGAAGCGGGTGTGCGCGGACATCCTTGTCCGCCTAAGCGCGACGCGCGAACAACATCGGTGAGGTGGATGTTAACCAACATGAAACGCATTGCCTGGCTTTTGGCAATTCTATTCTCGCTCGCGCCCGCGACGGCGATCGCCGGGGTAGCCCAGCCCAACGAAGATCCACAAATCGAGGCCCGGATGAAGGCGTTGACTGAGCAATTGCGCTGCCTGGTTTGCCAGAACGAAACGCTCGCGGATTCACAGGCGCCGCTTGCTGAAGACTTGCGCACCCAGATTCGCGAACAGATGAAAGCCGGCAGGAGCGATCAGGAAATTATCGCGTTCCTGACGCAACGCTACGGCAACTTCGTTCGCTATCGACCACCGCTGATTCCGAAAACCTATCTGCTTTGGTTCGGTCCGTTCGTCTTGCTGCCGGTCTGCATCGTGGTCCTTTATCGCTATCTGGGACGGCGAAAGAAATTAATTCAGGACAAACCTTTGACTGCCGGGGAACGCAAGCAAGCTGAAGACCTTTTGCGCGGTTAGGCGTAGCGCGAGGTTTCGCCTTGCGAGGGAAAATTTGAAAACTGCGCAAGCTGGCAGCTTGCGCTACGAGGACAATGTTAATCTTTTGGATAATCTGTGCTCTGCTGGTTTTGCTGGCATTATGGTTTGTGCTGCCTGCGTTCCTGCAACAGGGCGGGGAAACGAAGACGGACGATCGGCGCGCCGCCAACCTGCTCGTTTACCAGGACCAGTATCAGGAACTCGAGGCCGATTTGAAGAACGGATTGGTTGCTCAGGAACAGTTCCAGCAGGAGAAGGACGAGCTTGAGCGGCGCGTGCTTGATGACGTAAAGGTGAAGAGCACCGATTCTCCCGCGCCATCGCCGGCTGGGCGAAAAGTCGGCTATGGAATTGCCGCCGCCATTCCGATTGTCGCGGTCGCCCTGTACTTTGTCGTGGGCACTCCAAAAGCGCTCTCTCCGTCGGCAATCGCCAGCCAAATGCCCGGGCCCGGAGCCCAATCAGGCGACGTGCGTTCGCAGCAGCAGGTGGAAGCCAACGTTGCCAAGCTGGCTGAGCGGCTGAAACAGAATCCGAATGACGCCGAAGGATGGCAGATGCTGGGTCGCAGCTACATGATCCTCGAGCGCTATTCGGAGGCGGCGAATGCTTATCAGCGCGCGACCGTCCTCAACGATAAGGACGCCGGCCTTTTGGCGGATTACGCAGCAGCTTTGGCGATGGCCAACGACCGGCAACTGGCCGGCAAACCAACCGAAGCGTTAGACCGTGCGTTGCAACTGGATCCGAAAAATCAAAAAGCCCTCGACCTAGCCGGCAGTGCTGCCTATCAGGCAGGCAACTATCAAAAGGCGATCGACTACTGGCAAAAGCTTTTGAAAGTTCTGCCTCCCGGGTCTGAAGAGCTGCAGACGATTTCGGATCAGATTGCCAAAGCGCAAGAGTTGGCGAAAGGCAACGGTACCCGGTAGAGTTTGCGAGGTTCAGAGTTCCAAATTTGTGGGTTGGTTCTCGATCAGAGCTAAACTTGAACTATAAATTCAACAAGGAGACAAATCATGTCAGAAAGAAAATCGATCGACTGCCGAGACTATCCGAGCGAGAGGGGCTGCACGCTGAAGATGGAGGGCGCCGAAGAGGAAGTGCTGGACGCGGCTGTCAACCACGCGATTATGCAACACGGCCATACCGATGATCCGGAACTCCGCGAACAGATTCGCGGGCTGCTGAAGAACGCAGAATAGTGAGGTATGTGTTAGCGGTTTCGAAAATAATGAACGCCACAAAGAATAGAGGCACAGAGCCCTTCACAAGTCAGAGAATTCTCGCTCGACCTTCTCTATGTCTCAGTGCCTCCAGGGGCTGACTGCAACTCTACACATGAACAGAGACAACCTGCTCTTCGTCATCATTGGAATCCTTTTAGGCTTTATTGCCGGCTTCATGTTTGCCACCGGCTGGAGCCAACGCGACGCCGCTACGCGCGCTGCGGCCACGACCCTCCAGCAGGGCCAGAATCTGCCGCCGAATCATCCGCCGGTCGGCGGCGATCAAAGCGGAGAAGGTGGCCAGCAAATGCTTGCCCAGGTCCAGGAAGCCATGAAGCGCGCCCGCGAGCATCCTGAAGATTTTGATGCTCAGGTTACGGCGGCCCAACTCGAGTACAAAATTCAACGATACGATCAAGCCATCGAATACCTTCTGATTGCCAACAAACTGAAGCCCAATGATTTCAATGTCCTGGGGATGTTAGCCGTCGCCAACATGGATGCCGGACATTTCGATGCCGCCGAGAAATGGTATCGGGCCGCATTACTCAGGAAGCCCGATGATATTCCGGTGCTGGATGGCCTCGCCGCGACCCTGCTCAGCAAAGGAGATGCAAAGGGCGCGGAGGAAGTAATCAACAAACTCGCCAAAGTTGATCCCACGAACCAGGACTTACCGCAGTTCCGCGACAAACTGGCAGAATTAAAATCAGGGAAGAAGTAGGCCGAATCTTGGCTTCAGGCGTTAGAGTACCAGCCTTGGTTGCGTCCTTACTCCGCCAGGAAGTACTCGATCTGAAGCCGGCACTCTGAACACTTGCAGTCAGGGCAAATCAGTTTTTAGTTCGCGGCGGCGTCCGAGCAGCCAGCCCTTCAGAATTCCCGGATTCCTTTCATCGATCGCGAAGTAATCCTGAATTAACTTTTGATACAGCCGGCTCCGCTCTGCCAGGGTGAGTTTGTAACCGCGCGGCATCTGTCCACCCTTCACATAAGAACTAATCAGGACCCGATCCATCGGCCAGCTGAGCGCGCCTAAGCCTTCGGCATGATGACAGGCAGCACACGTCTTGCCGTCAGTACCCAGGTTCGACTTCAGTCCTATTTCGGCAAACAGCGGGGCCTCGTTGGTTCTGATCGAACCGAGTCCGGGTCCAAGTTTGGCCGCATCCAGATATCGATCGAAGCGAGGCCTCGGGTAGGTGAGGAAACGCGCGTTGACCGTGGCCACCATCGCCTGCTCGTCGCGACTCACGCTTCCGGCTTCAGGGAAAATCGGCAGCACGCCGCTCTTATGACATTGCGCGCAGTTGTCGTCGCCCTCGCCAAGTTCCCAGCGACCCTTGATGGTAATCGACCCGTTGCGACGATAGGTCCGGAAGTAATCTTTGAAGTAGACATTGGTCGTTCCTTCCTCGCCGGGCTTGTCGCCGGATAGGGTCGCAACGACTGAGACATTACGGACCGTGGCGCGCGCGCGCGGATCGGGCACTCCGAACTGTACCCACTTTTCCGGGATGCGCCGCGCAGCGTTTCCGGGAACAACGATCAGGAGACGCGTGAAGCTGTCGGGATTATCCGGCGTACCCAAATGTCTCGACTCGTAACTAAAAAATAGAAGCTGATCGTCGGGCGCTCTGCCGGCATTAAGCTGGCGCAGCATGGCTTTGGCTTGCGGCAGGGTTTCAAAGCGACTGACAACGCGCAGAAAAGCCGGCGTCAAAAGAAAGTCAGGAATCTCGACGTACTGTCGAGTCTCGGCAAAATAAACACGGTCCGGAACGTTGAATCCGAGTTCGTGATCGGATTCGCGTGCGAGAGCGAGCGTCGTTACATAACCGAGAAACTCCGGATAGCGACCGCGAAAGTTCGCATCCTGCGTCAGGCGGCACTTGTCGACCTCACTCGCAATTCCATCGATCGTTCGTTCGTACGCTCGCTGCATATTCTCTCTTTCGTACCAGGCGCGAGCCGCCACAACCAGCGCGTTAACCCTTCCCTTTACCCAGGCATCCGGCTGGGCTTTTATCTGCGCGCACGGGGTAGACGCTGCGACCGCGGCCGGAAGCACCAGACACAAAACAAGCGCAGCGATGAAATACCGAAGGGTGTTTGCGAAGCGAAGCGGGAGGTGACAATAATTCATGATCATCGCATCAATAGCAGACGGTCGGCAGACGTGTCAAAGTTTTTAGAGCGGAGTCCGGGTCAGGTAATCATTGACTTGGCCGGCGATTTGCCCTAGAAAGCAATGCAACGTGAGAGTAACGCCAAAATCTTTTCTGGCCAGTCTGCTCGGGGGGATGATAGCCGGCACGTTGGATATCACTTACGCCTGTGTTTACAGTTACCTCAGGCGCGGAACCCCTCCCGCGACCATCCTGCGATCGGTAGCCAGCGGGGCCTTCGGTCAAAGCGCCTTCACCGGTGGCGCTAGAATGGTTGTGCTTGGCGGAATCTTTCACTTCCTGATTGCCCTCATCGCGGCTGTCGTCTACTACCTGGCTAGTCGCTTGCTTCGGTTTCTGATCACCCATGCGGTAATCTGCGGCATACTCTACGGCGTCTGCGTTTATCTACTCATGAATTTCGTCGTGCTGCCCCTCTCAGCCATACCCTTCAAAATGTCATATCCGTGGCCTTCACTTATCGGCGGCTTGCTCATACATATGTTCGGCATCGGTCTGCCTATTTCTCTCGCGGTGCGTTGGGGTTCAAAGTCGTCGACATGAACGAGATCAAACTCGAAACTGAGCGCCTGCTGCTGCGGTGGTTCCGCGAAGACGATTTCGAGCAATTTTGTAAGATATGCTCCGAACCCGAAGTCATGCGCTTCCTCGGCGACGGCCGGCCTATGACTGAGATGGAAGTATGGCGGCAGATGGCCACGTTTATGGGCCACTGGTATTTTCGCGGCTACGGCATTTGGGCAGTTGAAGAAAAAAGCAGCGGCAAAGTGATCGGAAGAATCGGCTTCATGAATCCGGCGGGCTGGCCTGGTTTTGAATTGGGCTGGACCCTTGACCGCGAAAGTTGGGGAAGGGGTTACGCGACCGAAGGCGCGCAGCGTGCGTTGGAATACGCCTTTACCGAGATGAATCGAGATCATGTCATCAGTCTGATCGCGCCAGAGAACGTGGCGTCAATCCGGGTGGCTGAGCGGCTCGGCGAAAAAGTAGAAGGGCGAACAGAAGTCCTGGGCCGAAACGTTTTCATCTATGGCATTGGTCGAGATGACTGGCTTCGCACTCGCTCCGATCAGGCCCCGATACCTAATAGAGTCTCTGAAAAATGAATATACAACCGCCAGCGAGGTCGGCAGATCTATGAATGAAAGAAACCAGCCTTGCCTTTCGTGCTTTTTCGGTGTGACTTAGTGGATCACCGGCTGTGGGTAAATATTCGATCCACGAAATCACACTAAGCAGCAAGAACAATCTGTACGGTTAACTTGGGAACAATCCCACCAGAGGGGAGAAATTGGACACAATAACCAGAAAAACGATCGCCGGTCTGACGTTACTCGTGCTGGTCCTCAATCTATCGATGACCGGTAAATCCGTTCAGCGCGATCCATCTATCCAAACTTTCTGGACGAAGTTCAAGGCAGCTGTTATTAAAGGTGATAAGGCCGCCGTAGCTCAAATGTCGCAGTTTCCCATCGAACTGGAATACGGCGTCCCCAGTGTCAAAACCAGCGCGCAACTCATCAAACGCTATCGAGAGGTCTTCAACGGAGAGACAAACGCCGCGAAATGTTTTGCCGAGTCGAAGCCGGAAGTTGATCCGCAGAACTCGAAACGGTTCACCGTGGGCTGCAAGATAGAAAACACGGGCGATGTGGTAATAATTTACGGATTCGTCCGGACTAAAACCGGTTGGAAGTTCAATTCGCTCGACAATATCAACGAGTGATTGCGTGCGCGGCCGAACGCAGCGCTACGGTTCGATGGCCATCCTGGCCACGTTAGACATCGGGATGCGTTCGATCCGCCCGGTCTTTAGCACGATCACGATCACTCCACTCTCGACTATCACGCGGCGAATAGTCGACATTGGCCGATCGATTCGCGTCCCGTCTTTCTCTTCAATAATCAGACGTGCGCCCGGCTGAGGCGACGAAGGTTCCTGGGCCGCAGGCTTCTCTTCAGTCCTCTGCTTCGCAGGAGTGGTAACGGCGGACTTCTCTTCTCCCTCGCCGGTTTCTTTCTTTGGTTCTTCCGTCGTGGCGGTTTCGGTTTTTGGCGGCGCTGGTTTCGTGCGCGCGGGCGGGATCCGCCGGCGTGGATTACGGACAGTCGATCCCGGCGGTCGGGTTCTCGCGGATCTCGGCGGTGATGTTTTCGCCGACTTATCCTCGGCAGGCCTATCCGTAGTATCTGTTGCCGGTGTTGGTTCGGGGGTAGCCGGCGGGGGCTCCGCGATGGTCGCGCCGACAGAAGATACTCGTCTGGTCCCGGGCTTATTACCAGCGACCTCGGTCTTCTCTTCACTGGTTTCGGCCACCGGAATACCGCCGCTGAATGGCGCGAACGCACCACTGAAACGAATCCGATAAGTGCCGGCATCGTCGTTTGGCGAGCGGGCTTCGACTCGCAGAATCAGGATCTGTTTCGTGCGCAGATAGAAGCTCTTGGTTACTTCAGGAGATACGGTGTTCGCGTAAATACTAATTTTCATCAACGGTCGAAATGTGACTGCGGTGAAGACATCCATGTCGCCATTCAGATTTCTGGTGTTGACATTGACTATCAGATCGCCCGGCTTTCCTTCGAATGCATAGAAGTGCCGCGTCAAACGCGAGTCGCCCAAATCCAACGGCGCGATGTTGCCTTCTACCGCGCTTCCAAGCACGGGTGTTGGCAGGCTCTGATCGGAAGACTGTGCGGTCACTCTCACCGTAACCGCGGCGAGTAAGACCGGAAGCAGCGAAATGATTAAGTAGCGTTGGAATTTCACGGCAATCACCTGAGGCAAAGGCACACGCTGTCTGGCATCCTCTTGCTGGAATTGACGACCCGTAGAGTATCAGATTTGTCTTTAGGATCGAATCCGCAAGCGCCCGACCTGAAAGAGTAGGCTTGCGGAAGCTGAGCGCTTCAAATGAAGATGGTCAACACGCGCCTTTAGTCCCGGAGAAGCTCTTGTCGTTATAGCTCTCCAAACTGAGAGAAAGTTGCGATGCGGTGGCGGAGGCCCTATTTATTGGGTTCCGATCCAGGCATGGAACCTCGTTGACCACCGACTGAACGCAACCGTCATTGGAGGCTCAAAAGGACATAAATCTCACGCGTTCCCTTTGCCAAAGGCTCTAGCGCTTTGCCGACGATTGTGCCTGGTCGATGAATCTGCACACCTCTGACCATAATCGGTAACGACTTCATAGCAACACCAGGTTTATCACTCGTCACGAGCAGGTCGCCGATTTTGATTGCGTGTCGGGTTGCATCAACCTTTACTTTCACGCGTCCGGTGGTTGCGACCAGCACTTTCCCCGTGCCGGCTTCGCCGAGTATGACACCGGGCCGTGCTGAGACGACGCCCGCGACGCGCGTGTCATAGGCGTGGCCTGAAGGTACTACCGCATTGGCGAATCGCGGATCAAGGATGACGAGCGTACCTGGCGTGATCGGTTTCCGCGCCTGAACCCACTCCGCGACGTCCTGATATTTAGCCGCTATGTTTCCGGCTATGACCGCGTTCCCGGTCACGTTGATGTCGCCAACCACGTCAAGCTTGCTGGCGGGTGTAGCCGTCCCGATGCCAACGTTACCACCGGCAAAAATAGCGCTGTAGTTGTTAGTAGCTCCGGACTGAGCATCGACAAATAATCCATAAGAATTAGTCGTGCCAACGATCCCCTGGTTATTTATACGCACTCCGTACTGGTTAGAGGGCTTCAATGAACCAAATACAAAAGGTGAGTTAATCGCAAATGCGGTACCGTTAGTAACCGCGCCACCAGTGTTACTGTAAACGTTAACGGCATCACCTCCGTAGCCATCGATAATGGTGACACCCGGTGGCGGGGCAAAAAAAGCTGCTGAGATAAAGCCGCGAGCTAGTGAGATACTTGCACTCGGCGCGAAGGTAGGCGCCACATCCAGAGCCACTTGGTTGGTAGCGTTGCCGTTAAAAGTATTCCGCATCCTAATGCCAGAAGCCTGGTTCTGATTATTCGTGAGAGTGGTTCCAATTTCGAGTATTCCTCCGGGCGTGGCTAAGGTTTGACTCCCGGTTACGATGATGCGCCCATTCGCAACCTCTAAGGCTTGAGTCGGTGTCGGCGTCCCGAGGCCGATGTTGCCGGCTGACTCGGTAATGACGGAATCACCGAGGGTGCCGGCGTTATCCGTCCACTTGGCAATGTGGTCCTGTGTGCCTGTACCGGAGGCAAGTGGTTGCGCTGAAGCCGCGGTGTCTGTGGGCTGCGCCGAGTTGCTGGCTAGTGCCTTGCTGCCGAGAGGATTTGGTTTAGCGACCAGGAAGCGCTGGGCGCGAATCGTACCGGCTACATCCAGCGTCGAGCGAGGGTCGCTGGTGCCGATACCCAGCCGCCCATCTTCGGTTAGGCGCATCTGCTCTTGATCGACGCCGGAAAAGAAATTGCCGACGCGAAATGTGAGCGCACCGCGCCCTCTAATCATCTGTCCATCCGTGCCGTCGTGGGCAATCACGGTGGGAGTTTGCAGTTCGTCCTTCGCGGCAATTGTCCAGGACGAATCCTCTTCCACGGGCCCAATGGTTTGTGCCTGCGGCGTCGAGAGCTGGGTCGATGCCGCCGGCTGCACACTCACCGATTTCTCTTCAACACTTACGCTGCCGATTCTCTGAGCCAGCTTACCGGAGGTCGACTTGGCCGTGACCACACAGACGTATGTGCCTGGGGCCAAACGCTGACCCTGACCATCCTGCAGATGCCAGTCAAAGACGTTGCCGCCTCTAATCTCCTGGTCGAAGAGTTTTTCTCCACTGGCGGCATAGACCTCGACGTGCATCTGTACTACCGAAGAAGGCGCGGTGATGCGCACGCGCTCGCCGGAGGCAGCCGCGGTGATCGTCAGAGATGATCCCAGCGCACTGGAACTGTTCCCTTGCGCCAGTGCTGTCGTTAGCAGCGTGAAGATTAGCATCGAAGCGAATGTGATCCGTTTAAGAATAAGCATGGTGGTGACTCCTTCATCAGGTTGTTGCTGGTTGCGCGAAGGCGAAGTACTGCTCGCAAGCCTTTGGGCGTCCAATTTAGACAAGAAGTTTCTAATAGTGTTGTTAGACATTGTCCTTTTCCGTCCGCCTGATCATTATCTCATCTGCGGGTGGCCGAATAACGCCCAGGTCATCCTGCGATGACCCTGATGCGCTGGCGCAGATCCTCAACGTGTATCCGCTTGATCGAATAACCCGTGCTCAAAGACGGATCGGTGTACGGCGAAGTCGAATAACCGAGCCTCGTCGCCGCGTCATCCAGGTATGTCCGCAGATCCAGAATGTGTATTGCCCTTATCGTATCGCCAGGCGCCAGCGCCGGATCAGTCCAGGGCGCGCCGGTCAAACCAGCGACAGCTCGCAGCGCATCCACCGCCTGACGCAATTCAACAATGTGCTGCGCCTTGGCCGTCGTGACGCCCACCATAAGAGTGTCATCAGTAAATACAGTCGGCAAGTAGGCAAAGGCGTTTGCTTTCGAGTATGGGCTGCCCGATGTTGGAGTCAGGTCGATCTGCACTGCACCGACCGCGTGTGCTGGGGTGGTTACCGTTATCATGCTGGTATCAAGGCTGCCATTCGTATAGAACCACGATGCGGATGCGCCGCCCATCGTTACTGTAGAAAGGTTGGCGAAGGCTCCCGCCAGAACGATCTGTTGTCCGCCCGAGACGCGTCCCGCTGGTGGACTAACTTTGTCGACGGTTAGGATTCCCTGCAGTTCGTAAGCGCCGATATCGACGATGGCCGTGCTGTTGCCGTCACCATCGGCAATTCGGTTAAAGCTCCCGCCACGCTGGTCGGTAAAGGGTGGGCCCATGAATGGCGGGTTGGTGACCGCCGCGTTATTACCTGCATCAATCGCGGGGCTGCCGGAAAGCAGGGCGTGGGTCATGGTCAGTCCGCCGTTGTTCGTCAGCGGAGCTAATTTCGCATCACCTACGCCAACTTGATTATTATTAACTCCATTTGTTAAGCCTCCCGAGCCACCAGTGCCGATAAGGTTGAACGCGCTCGACGAGTCGACCACTCCATTAATGTCATCAGCTGTAGTGCTGGGACTGGCACCACGATAATTACTCGCCACGATCGTGTTAGCTAGAAACACCGTGCCAAATGAATTGTCGATTCCGCCCCCGCGCTCTCCACCGCTGTTGTTGGAATCCGATCGGTTATTTGTAATTGTCGCGTTCACCAGATGGATGACGCCGTTATTAGCTTGCCGAATGCCGCCGCCGTTCTGGGTGGTTGTGTTACCCGAGATCGTAGTATTAACCGCAAGTAAATTAGCGCCCTCAATATTAATTCCCCCGCCGCCCACTACAGTAGAATTGTTGGAGATGAGGCAATTAATAAGCGTGACTGCTCCGCTCGCGCCGACACCACCGCCGCCCCCAAATACCACATTGTTACTTATGTTGACGTTAATCAACGTCGTGCCTCCCAACGAATTCGTTACGCTGATCCCCGTACCGGCGTTTCCGACGATTGAGCCACCCGTCATCACCATGGTTCCAAATTCAGAAATGCCCGCACCGCCTCCGTTCGCTCCGTTGCCTTGACCGGGCGCCGTGCCGCCGATGTTGCAATTATTAAGCGTCATCGATCCGGCGTTGAATAGCCCGCCGCCCCCAGCATCAAAATTTACTGGGTTTAGGTTGTTACCATAAACATTGCACTCGGTCATCGCTAGGGTCCCGCGATTAGAAACTCCCCCTCCGGCTTGATTGACGGCCAGTCTACCGTTAGAGATGGTCAGACCCGAGATGGAAGCAGTGCCAAATTGAGGAATGGTAAAGATTCGAAAATCGGGAGTTCCTCCTGCCATGCTGCGCATGACAGTCAACTGATTTGCGCCCGGTCCGTTGATTGCCATCGACGTGGAGAGATCTGGTAACGCTGTTAAGAGAGTGACTGTTCCAGTCAGACCGATCTGAAAGTTGATCGCATTCGAATCCGGGCTGGCGTTGGCGTCCGAGATCGCTTGTCGCAAGCTACCTGCTCCGCTATCAGCAGTGTTCGTAACCAGAATGCTTTGGACCTCGTAAGCACCGATATCTACGGTGGCGCTGCCGTCACCGTTGCCATCCGCGGAGCGGTTAAATGCGGCTCCACGCTGATCGGTGGTGATGGCGGAAGGGAGTGCGGGCGAGCAGGAGTTATTCAGCACGCAGTTGTTTCCGGCATCAATCGCCGGGGAACCGGGCAAGAGGGCGTGCGCCTGCGTCGAACCGCCGTTGTTGGCGAGCGGACCAAGCAAAGGGTCAACGCCCGTAAGGTTGTGCGTAGTCGTCCCGGAGAAACTCGCGCCCGAGGTGTTTCTGATTAGATTGTAGTCCTGCGAATTGAATGTGCCGTTCAAATCAGGACCACTGCCGCTGCTAATCGTATTATTGGCTATGATTGTGTTCCTTAGGTTGACTGTGCTGCCGTTATTCGAGATGCCGCCGCCAGAGCCACTTGCGCTGACTGTGTTATTACATACCGTGCTGTTTGTTAAAGTGAGCGTACTGGGGCCGCTAATGAAGATGCCGCCGGCGGCGTTGCCGGCGCCACTTGCGGTGTTGCCGCTCACCGTGCTGTTCGTCAGAGTGAGGAGCATCCCGTTTTGATTGATGCCGCCGCCGATGTGAGCGCTGTTTCCGCTCACCGTACTGTTGATCAAAATTGCCGGTGTCGAGGAGTCATTCTCGATGCCGCCACCAAAACCAAAGCTGGCGCTGTTGCCACTCACACTGCTGTCCATCAGCGTCAGTGCGCCAGAATTGCAGATGGCGCCGCCGCTTCCGCCACCCCCCGTGGCGGTATTTCCACTCGCCGTGCTATTCGTCATCGTCAGCGTACCTTGGTTGAGGATTCCAGCACAGCCGCCTGCGCTGGCTGAGTTGTTACTCAGCGTAGTGCTCGTCAATGTGAGCGTACCCTGGTTGAGGATTCCGCCCGCGGCGCTGAAAATGGCAGAGTTCCCACTCACAGTGCTATTCGTTAACATGAGAGTGCCACTGTTTGAAATGCCCCCGCCGCTGGTTCCACTTGGCGGGCTGCCGCGCGAGACGGTAAGACCGGATATGTTCACGGAAATGCTGCTCTGGATGGTGAAGATACGAAACGCCGGTGTGCCGCCCGCCGTGCTGCGTTGCACCGTCAATAGGTTTGCACCCGGCCCATTTAAGTTGACGTTGTGATTGATCGCCAGCAACTCGGTGCCCAGATTAATCGGGCTTGTAACACCACTGAAGTTGATATCGATCGTGCCACATGAGGAGAGCGCATTCGCTTCTTCAATCGCCGCGCGCAAAGTGCAAACGGCGCCCCCAGTTGCGCACGCCCCGTCGGCGGGCGTGGCGTCTCCAGCGTCACCGTTGTCGTTGACTGTGAACGAAGTGGGACAGCTTGGAGTCGGCGCTGGGTGCGGCATTTCTACAGAAGGAGTCATTCGGTTGCCGGTGAGATTGCGGGTGTCATTGGTTCTGGCTGGATAACGACCTTCGACGAGCCGATGCCGCAAATCGTAGTTGTATTCAATCCTATCGGCATGCGCAGTCCAACCGCCAGCAAATAAAGAAAGGATCAACGGTAGAAGTGGCGTCCCGTTACGAACCACCAAATGTCTTTGACTCTCGAACACTGCTTTAGAACCTGCTCTTTCACCAGGCGAATCAAATGTGTCATTTGCCCTGTCGAAAACTACTCAATGATTCTTGCGCGCTTCGACGGTTTCCGGGATTCGTCGCCTTTCTCAACCCGCAATCGTTCTGATGCGCTGCCGTAACTCTTCGATGTGGATGCGTTTGATTACAAAACCTGAAGTGAGCCCGGGATCAGTATACGGCGAGGTTGAATAACCGAGCCTCGTCGCCGCGTCATCCAGGTATGTCCGCAGATCCAGAATGTGTATTGCCCTTATCGTATCGCCAGGCGCCAGAGCCGGATCAGTCCAGGGCGCGCCGGTCAAACCAGCGACAGCTCGCATCGCATCCACCGCCTGACGCAATTCAACAATGTGCTGCGCCTTGGCCGTCGTTTGTCCCACCGTAATCGTGTTGTCCGTAAAGACGGTCGGCAAATATGCAAACGCGTTGGTCTTAGTTAACGGGCTGCCGGAGGTAGGTGTAAGTACAATATTAACTGCGCCCACCGCGTGGGGTGGCGTCGTCAAGGTAATTTGGCTCGTATCACCGGCGCCGTTGGTGTAAACAAACGAGGCCGCCGATCCTCCCATCGTCACCGTTGAAAGGCCGCCAAACGCACCGCTCAGAATGATCTGTTGTCCGCCTGACGTCCGGCCCGCCGGCGGGGCTACAGTATCAATTCTTAATGTTTGCGCATCGTTGAAGCAGATCGTGACGTCGTTCAAGGTTGGCGTCAGGCTGCTATTCGTGGTGCTTAGATACGCCTTGTACTTGAGATACCGAAAACCATTGAACTGACTTAGCGAGGCACCGCTCACGGTAAAGAAGGTCGCCGCTGTGCCATTAGGTCCGACAAAAGTAAAGGGGCCATATACGCTATTGCTCGCGGCCGCCTGGAATTTCAGCGTCGTATTCACCGGCGTGCTTGCGGTCCAGGAAAGGGTGGTCCATGTTGCCGTAAAACCTACCGCGGGGTTCGCGTCCTTCGATGACGAGACAAAATCTCCGGAGGACGCGAACCCATTCTTCATGTAAGTTTTGAAGCCTGCGTCGGTCGTGACACCTCCAGTCGTTGGGATCGACCAGGTGGAACCGCTGTTTGCCGAACTGACCCGGCTTCCTCCAGCGTAAACGTCGGCACCCGCTCCGCTGGTACCGCTCCGAGTGAGTGCATAGGTTCCTGCTGACGGAGTGGAGTTCGGTCGTATCACCAGGGCGTATTGCGTGCCCGAAGTCAACGTCGCAGGACTGCCAAAGGTTCCCGTGTAATAAACCGCGGCGCCATTTGAGAAACCCGCAATGGTGGCGGTTGCCAGATCTGCTCCAGTTGGTAAGCCGCCGCTCGTTGCCCTAATCGACAGGGTTAGATTAGGTGTTGTGCCCGTACACCCACTGCAGAAAAGGTTGATATCCGCCTTTACGAGTTGTCCAGTTATGGCGGCCGTAAACGTTTGACCGCCCCATGTTGTCGTGTTGATGCCGACGCCGAAACTTCCTAACGTTGTGTTTTGCTGGTCAATGTTTGCGGGACTCAGCAGGATGACATCGCCGGAGCTGGTGGTCAGGTCAGCATTTGTGGCGACGCCCATTTGGAAGTCAGCTTGCGTAGTATCTGTAAGACAGCCGCTGGTTGCTGCGGAGGTGAGCGAAAAATTCTGCGTCGTCGTCATACTATCAGTCACAACGATGCTGGTCGCGGTGCTGGAGTTGAATCCTGCTTTACTGGCGCTAATGTTCGGATAGGTGCCGGCGGGAATTCCAGTGAAGGAATAAAAACCGCTGCCGTTGGTTGTCGTGGTGCGAACACCCAGCGCGACCGTCGCGCCGCTAATCGCCGAGCTGTCGCTGGCTCTGGTCACCGTACCTGAGACCGTGCCGCCACTTCCCACGGGCGTACACGCGGCAAATTTGAAGGAACCGATGCGGGTGAGATCATTCAGACCGTTAACGGCGTAGTACTCATTGGTGTACCAGAATGTGCAGCCGTCAGGATCCAGAGTCATCGCGGTGTAGTCACCCCAGCGAGTGCAGGTGCCGCCGCAGCTACCAGTCTGGGTCCCTGTCCCTTGAATCAGAGTCTGCTCAGTCTGGCTGAACGTGTTGACTGGATCAGTTGACAGTCTACCGGCGTACTTGATCCCCGGATTGGTTGTGCTGTTCGAAGTGGTGTAGCCGATTGCCATGTTGCCCGCGCGGTCGACGGCTAAACTCGGCACATATCTATGAATGACATTGGCCCCATCGGGATCCCAAGTGACCGACTGAATGTCGTTGGCGCCGACGGTGCCGCCAGTCACCGGCACTTGATACCATCGCGGCGCCGCAAAGCCCGCTGTATCCTGTCTGCGAACAGTGTGCGTCGCCCAGAGAGACTCCACGCCGCTAAGATTAGTGTATTGGTTTTGGGCCATCGCGCGCTGCTGAAGCACATCCAGGAAATTGCCGGGGGTGGGCGCGTTGGGTACTGATGCGGCTGGCCAACTGCTGCTGGCGAGTGGGTTGAATGGTCCAGTGAACGTAGAAAGAGAGATGCTATTCCAGTCGACGTGGAACTTGTACACGTCTTGAGCATTAAGGAACTCTGATGTCGAAATGAAATAGTTGGGACTGCCGGGCGGCGGCGTGCCTGCTTGCAGTCGCGCGTTACTCGGCAGCAGCGTAAACTCTGACGCATCCGCAACATCGAATGAAACAACTTGAGGCGTCGGCGCGGCCGCGTACATCTGGGCCTTGTTAAAGGCAAACACACGCACGTTCTGGAACGAGCCGCCGGCCGCGTAGTCGAACATGTTGGCCGACATATAAATGCCGTCCGGCCAAATGCCGAACTTTGGATAGTCGCCGAGGCCGCCGGTCGTGTTGATAGAGTAAAAGTTCCAACCACCCGCGACCGGATCTCCTGTCTTGGAGACGGCGATGCACTGAAATGAACCTGGCGGATTAATGACGTTGTTCGAACCATCAAGCTGGAAAGCGAAGTCGGTGATGAACCAGCGGTCTTCGAACGTGTCATAGAGCACGACTGGGTCGCCAAAGTTATCTGTGTCACATAGGTTGCCAAAACTCCCCTGACTCATGAACGTATCGAACGTGAATGCCGCTACCCGGACGCCAGTACTCTTATTATAGATGCCGATCGATGTGTTAACTGTTTGAATGTAATAAGTCGGGCCGACGTCGCCGTTCTCGTCGGGCGGATGACCGGCGCCCCAGTTCGCGAAATCGAGCCCATCGAAACTGATGTTGGGTGTCGGCGCCGGAGCCGCTGGCGTCGGCACAGCCATCTGTGTTTGAGCTGAGGGTTGCGCAGGTGTTGTCGTTCCGGGATAAATCTGAAGAACGCGATGAGGTGGTTCGCGCTCGGGCCGCCACTTCCTAACAGGTTTCCGGTACGGTAGCTTCCGAAGGTCGCCGTCAAACGGGTGTGCTTTCTGCAGACGTAGTTCCCTGGGACCGCCAGCACGCGAATCTTTCTCGTCCTTCTTGTCCACAAAAAGAGCGTTATACGCTTTTACTTTGGGGTTATTGACGCGAGCCGGGGAATTGGCAGAAATATTCGCCCTGCGACCACTACCTTTCATCAATGCCCTCGCCGTAAAGGCGGTCACAACCATGGCCGCTACGATGACGATCAAGAACCATCTTGCGCGGGATATCAACATCTCGCCCTTAGGATGAGAGTACCTTACGCGGCAACGTTGCTCCCTGGGTTTTCCTGATGTCCTCATGTCTTGTTTGGATAGTGGCTTTCTTGTTCTTAAGGGTTGTTCATTTCCGATTCTCTCAACCGGCGATGGTTCGGATGCGTTGACGCAAGTATTCGATGTGAGCGATCGTCACCGATTAAATAATTTTTCTTACGCAGCAATTCCTCCTGACCTTCGACGCGCGTTTTTGGATTTGGGCCGATCATCCTCAAAGGGAATAGGCAAACTTGTTGGAAAGGAGTAGTTGAAGGCTCACCGGCCACTGTTGATGTTTTGAACTTATCGATGCCGGGTGGTGGAGGCTTTCGCAGAGTCAACATCTTTCGTACATCGCACCGGGGCTCATTATTACCCCCACCGCGCTTCGATCGCAAGATAGGCTCCGGTTCAATCGGGACAATTGGGTTTAAGAAGTTCGGCCGAAGAAGCTTGAAGCATTTTTCGGAAGTTGCCATGACAATTGATAATCTGTGCCAGACGTCGCCCTCACCTGTTCCTGGGCGAAGCTAATGTTGTGCACGGCTAGCAGATTTTTGAAAGTGCGGAAGACTCCTTCAACCTCGATTGTGCTCATCTATAACAAAGGAGGGCGCCGCAGATCGCGGAGTAAGCCTCGAGAGTATTCACGTGTTTGCGGACATTATTGCACTTCAAGCGGAGGCTCACGTTCGCGTACAAGCCAGGCTCAGTCACGCGGCGCGTAATAACCGGTGCGCGTCGTGGCATGGTAAGCGGGTGTGGCAGTTTCGACGCTAACGCGCCGAAATGAGCCGTCCCGCTCCCTGTTCAAAGGGGTGTAATAAAGCGAGTACTGGCGGCGCAACTCATCAGCGACCTCAGTATAAGTCGCGTCAAGTTCATCAAAGCTGGCAGGTTTGTAAAGTCGGCCGCCCGTGGCCGTCGTAAGTTGTGAAAGTCGCTCCTCGCTGAAATCGATTACTCTTAATCCCTCTCGGAGATCGTCTATTCTGATCTGATTGAAGCGTTGCTCGGAATCCGTGCCTCGGGTCAGCTCATCAAGCTCTGTTTTCTTCGCAGCCCGCTCGATCGCCGTGTTACTCACTACGTAGACCGCTACCTGCGTCCGCAGGAGTCCCTGTAAAGCCGCCTCAAACGTCGTGGTTCCACGCCCGCTGTCAATACCGTCCGTCAAGATAATCACCGCGCGACGCGATCGGGACGGGGCGAATTGATCCCTGGCGGCGAGCAACAACGCATCGTTGAAGCGCGTGAACATTCCGGCCTGAATGCGGTTCAACGCCCGGCGCAACTGAAACTTGCTCTGGGTCCAGTCCTGCAGCAATTCAACCCGATCGTCAAACTTGATCAGGCTAAACCGATCTTCCGGAGCCAGTCGAGTGACAAAGCCTTCCACTGCCCGGCGAAAGTCTTCCAAATTGCCGGTGACCGACGACGAGGCGTCAACCATAAGGACGACATCAACCGGCACCTGGCGTAAGGCGAGATCACTCAGAGGTTGTTCGCGACCTTCCTCGAAGACGCGGAAGTCTCTACGAGTCAAATCCGAAACCAGGCGCCCGCTCGAGTCGCGTACCGTGACCGGCAACATCACTTCACTGGTGTTAACCGAGATTACGTCGCCGGGCTTAACCTCCAGTTCCTTTTTCTTCTTCAGGATGAGGGCCGGCGGAGGTTCTCCCATTGAACTTAGTCTGGAAGATGGAGTTGGTTTGGGCTGCGCGCCCTGGGAAGAACCGGTGGGTCGCTTATCAGATCGGGTCTGCCCGGTTAACTGTTGCGCGCTGGTGAGTCCGAAGAGAGTGACTGCAATCAAAGCAGACGTCAGGGAAAGTTTTACTGAAGCTGAGGCCGGCTTGCTACTCTGGTCTTGGCGTGCCATTGGAGGTGGCCCCTGTCTTACTCGCGTTGGAATCGTCTCCGCTGGCGGCCTTCATCGCGTTCAGGACTTTGTCGCCGACGTGATGCTTACGCAGGTCAGCAATTTTTTCTGGCGAAAGATCAAAGTTTACGGGCGATTGCTGGATGCGCCGAACGATCGTCCCCTCAGTGAAACCTGCTTCCACCAGATCAATGATCGATTCGTTGGTAAGCGGTGATGTTTTTTCAAGTTTTAGCGGCGCGCCGGCCTCGCTCGGAGGCCTGATAATGCGCACCGTGGCTGTTCCGGTCGTTTGAATATCGCCGGATGACGATAAGCTTCCGCCACGACTTTTTGTGCTACTCTGCCCGCTTCCACGCGAACCGAAGATGTCCGCGCTGTTTCCGTTGTCTGATTTCCGATTATCTTTTTGTTTGGCCGCACCCTGGTCAAACAATGGATCGTCGGTCCAGTTATCGTCGCCGACACTCATGCCCACCTGCCTGGCCAACATTGCCAGAATGACCTTTTCGCTCACTCCGCTCTTCTTTAATTCGATCATCCGATCGGGCGAAAGATCATAGGCACCCGGCCGTGCGGCAACAATCGAGATAATAGTCTTTTCTTTGAAACCGCTCCGCACAAGTTTGACAATCGCAGCGTTCGTCAGCGGCGTGTTATTGTCGCGCGCCTGAGCTGCGGCCACGCTCGTGGTCAACAGGGCGAGAGCGAGCACTAGCAGAGTACGATCCAGGAAAGGTCTCATAGAGCCAGCCTTTCTTTATTGCGGCGGCGCCGAAATCTTTTCGGCAGCATCTGATGTGTTTGTACCATAACGCCGGGTGATCCGTCTTACATAATCCCGGGTCTCTCGATAAGGGGGAACGTTGCCACCATACTTTATCACCGCTCCCTCGCCCGCGTTATAACTGGCCAGAACCAAATCCAGCCGGCCATCGAACATTTTTAGCAATTCCTTCAGGTATTGTGTGCCGCCGAAAATATTCTCAGCCGGATCGAAAGGCCTCCGCACTCCAAATCGGCTGGCGGTGCCGGGCATCAACTGCATCAGCCCGCGGGCCCCTTTCGGACTGATCGCCCGGACGTGAAAATGTGATTCATGCTCGATCACACAGAAAACCAGATAGGGATCCAAACCGAACCGCGTACTGTTACTGCGAATCAATTCATCGATTCTGCCGTTGCCCGTTGTCCAACCTCGCTCTCTCCAGCCGGTTTGTTTCGCTCTGCCTGAGTCGCGTTCGATACGCTCGATCCGGTCGCGCTCGATGAAAATTGAGAGGGTGTCGCGCTGGTACCATGCTCCGGCGTCCGTTTCGGCGACGTCTTCCACCTTCATGCGCGCGCCGCCCTTCAAGTAAATCCAAAATGCCACTGTCGAGCGTGATTTACCGTCCGCGGAAACCGCGGGCGGCGCTGCTACCAATTTGGCCGGCTCCTTTTTTGGTTCGGCCCGGATGGGATCAATAGTGCGAATGGGACGATCTATCCGCTGCGTCACGCCACCGGTACGATACCAAAACTCCTCTCCTTGTTTCCAGACTTCATCGGCGTTGAGGGCCGAGCCGTCAGAGAAACTTATTCGCCGACCGATTATTTCTCCCTCCGGTTGCCGGGCCTGCGGCGCAGTTGTGGCAGCCGTCTTATCCGATCTGACATGCCTTGGCTTGTGTTTCAGGCGAGACTGAGCCTGAATCGTGTTCGCACAGACTAATGCGAGGCCGGCAAGCAGCAGGCAGGAGATTGACTGGATTCGAATTCGGCTCACGATTAGCTCTCGATTAAGACTCAAACCTGCACCGGTGCGACACTCGTTTGGCCGGCGGCCTGCGCCATGGTCTGACCAAAAGCGTGAGCAGTGCCAAAATAATTGCGCCAGGCAATATCGATCAACCCCGTCGTCAGGCTGGCCTTGTTTCCCTCGAACAGGCAGATGTCAATCACGCGGTTCAGCAGGTCACGCGGTTCGCACGATTTCATCTGCCGCCCCTCGACCACATACTTGCGCAGCACATAGTCGAGTAAGGTCTGGTCGAGAGCGATCCCGCGCTCAGCAGCCGCGCGCCTGAAAATTTCGATGTAGGCCTCGCCGCTGGGTAGTTCCAGGCACGCCCGGTAGCCCATTCGCCGCAGGAATGCTTCATCGACAAAGCCCTTCTCGTCGAGATTCGTCGAAAAGATTACCAACTGTTCGAACGGGACCTCGATCTTCTTACCGCTATGCAGCGTGAGAAAATCGGCGCGCCGCTCGAGCGGCATAATCCAACGGTTGAGCAAATCGGCAGCTGCAACCCGCTGGCGGCCAAAGTCATCAATTACCAGAGTACCGCCATTCGACTTCAGTTGAAAGGGCGCTTCGTAAAACCTGGCTGTCTCAGACCAGGTCAGGTCCGTGTTCTCCATCGTCAATTCGCCGCCGACAATAATCAACGGGCGCTCAATTTCGACCCAGCGTTGATCATGTTCAGAGGCTGAAGCCTTCTCGGGTACCTGGCGATGGCATTGCGGATCAAAAATGCGGATGATCTGACCATCAATTTCGACTGCATACGGAACCCAGATAAATCCGAACAGGGCTTTGTTCATACGTTCAGAGACCGCTGTCTTGCCGCTACCGGGAAGGCCAGTGAGGAAGAGCGACGAACGAGAATTGATCACACAGCCGAGCGTCTGCAGCAAAGATTCCGGCAGCACCAGATCACGGAAAGCAGCGCGCACCATGTCCATATTTGCCGCCCGGAACGGTACTGCCTGCAACCGCATCATGTGGCTGTAATCTGCCAGCGAGACCGGCGCCGGGCCGGCGTAGCCGCATTGTCTTTGCACTTGGCTCAATCTTTCCCATCCGTGATCGAGCATGGCATAACGCGTCGCGCCGGGCATACCGTGCGAAAGAATCTCGATCAGCTTTTCGCGATATAGTTGATGCAGCAGCTCTTCAGTCAGACTTCGGGGAAGGTGAAGTTGTTCGGCCACCTTTGCGGTCGTAGGCGCGGATATTGTGGCCAGGTTTTTAAGAGCCAGGTCGCGAAGGAATGTCTCGGGCACTTCGGTATCCGCCAATTCCTCCGGTGTGGGTGGGCCCAGGCCGTCGATCTCGGCGCGCGTTAAAGTATTTAAGTAGCTCATCGGGAATTTCTAGAGGCATTCCTTCCTTATTTGATTCCTACTGCTTCGGCCCCGCCGCTACTGTACGGAGTGCGACCGCCGAGGCCCGCGCTCCGCTGGCATCGGCACTCCGGCCCACACTCTCGTAAAGGACCGCAAGACGCGACCAAAGTTCAAGCGAATCCGTTTTTAATCTGCGGGCCTTCTCAAGTTGCTTAATGGCTTCCTTGCTAAAATCCTGGCGCTCGAGATAAGCCGCGACTTTTAGCCGGGCCTGAAATTCGCCCACGGCATGCCCGAAGCTCTTGTAACAGTCATCAAACTTGCCGGCCCCACATTGGGCCATGCCAAGGTTGTTCCAGACGCGTTTGTCTTCGGAATTGATCTTTACCGATCGTTTTAGATATTTGATGGCCTCGTCGTACTCACCATTTTTGTAGAACAGGTAGCCAAGATTGTTTAAGTGCATTGCCTGGTCATCGGGAGCATGCAAGGCGGTTTCAAAAGACTGTTGCGCGAGGTCGCGGAGCCCTTTGCGATCATAGGCGACCCCGAGCAGCGTGTGGGCTTCACCTGATGCGCTATCGAGCGAAGCAGCCAAAGACAATTCCGCAATAGCCTCATTCAACTTGCCCGCATTGAGAAAATCACGGCCTTTCTGTAGATGCTCGGAGGCACTGTTATCTCCCGCAGGCGCCGTTGGTGGCGCCGTGGGTCGCGCATCGTTGACGCGGTTCACCGGAGGAGCGCTTTCAAATTTGGCAATATCTTTCTGGGTGAGTTTCTCCGGGCGTTGGTTGCGCTTCTTGCCGCCGCCGAACAGTCTGCTCAGGGCGCGGAAAGGAGCGCTGAGCGCTTGGCCCAGGCCGTTGCCGTTTTTCTTCGGTTGTTCTGTGGTACCGTCAGGCCCGTTTAGATTCAGTCCGACCGCACTAAGCGCGGGCCAACGCGGGACACTTATGGTCAACAATAAGACCAGTGAGACGAGAGCAGCGGTAAGTGTTTTTCTACCCATGGAGTTTTGTCCTCTTCAGAATCATCTCGGATTACTTGAACAACAGGTCGTAAAGATTGAAGAGCGAAGGCGCCAGAATCACCAGAATGATTACGGGAAACAGAAAAGCGACCAGTGGAAACAGCAGTTTAAGGGTAGCCTTTTGCGCAGCCTGCTCAGCCCGCTGGCGGCGCTTTGTGCGCAGCGAGTCGGCGAATACGCGCACAGCCTTGGCAATTGATGACCCGAAACGGTCGGCCTGAATCAACAGGGCTACGAAGGCGCGAATGTCGTCCACTCCGGTTCGCTCAGCCAGATTTCGCAAGGCCTCCTCGCGACTACGGCCCACGCGAATCTCCAGGTTCACCAGTTCGATCTCTTCGTGCATGTCCGGGTGTAGCTCCTTCAACTCTTCACCCACACGATTTAGCGCGGCGTTCAGACCCAGTCCCGCCTCGACCGCAACGACCATCAAGTCCATCGCATCGGCCAGACCCCAGGTGATACGTTGCTGGCGGCCGTTAGTAATCTTTCGCAGCGCATAACGAGGCAGATAGAACCCAAAAGCAGCGCCGACCATGCCCCAGGCGAGAAAATTGTTTAGCGGGCGATCCAAAATAAAACAAACGATCGCGACCAAAGTGGGCATCGCGATGAGCAGCGTAATCTGAATGGCCCGGAAGGCGGTCGCAGCTTCGGGCGAACGATACCCGGCCTGAAGCAATTGCTTTTGCAGTTTCGCGGCCTCGACCGCTGAAATCGGCACGACCCGATTAAGCGGATCCGCAACCCGCTCAGCCATCACGGTCAGCGGATTGTTCTCGACCAGGGCCAGCGACGGATCCATGCTCTCGAGGCGCGCGTTGACGGCTCCGGCAGGACGCGAGAAAAGCCAATAGATGCTCATCACCGCGAGCACTACGCCACTGAAAACCAGCAAGATAATGAGAGCTAACATGGGAAACCTTTCTTAAAGTCAGAGGAACCCTCAGACTTTAATATTCAAAATCCTGTTTATCGTAAAAATGCCCAGTAACTGTAGGATAGCAGCCACGATGAGCACATAGTGGCCGCGCGGTTCATGTATGAGCGAGGTCATGTAATCCGGGTTAATAAACGTTAGCAGCGCTATGATACCGATGGGCAAACCGCAAAGGATCCAGGCCGAGCCGCGAGAGGCCGTGGTCATGGTGCGGAAGTCTTCCATCAGTTTGAAGCGTTCGCGAATAGTGTGGGAAACCTTCTCGAGGATCTCGCCGAGGTTGCCACCTGTTTCACGTTGAATGTGCATCGCCGTAACGCAGAGACGCAGATCCAGCAGTGGAATTCGTTCAGTCAGGCGGTCCAGCGCGGCCTTGGTCGACAGCCCCAGCTTCTGCTCTTCAAAGGCGATGCGAAACTCAGTCGCAATCGGGTCAGGCATTTCCGAAGCAACCTGGTGCAGCGATTCGGAAAAAGCGTGGCCCACTGAGAGAGATCGGCTGAGCAGGTCGAGTGTATCGGGAAGCTGCGCGTTGAATTTCCGTAGCCGTTTTTTCCGCTTCATTGACACATTAAGAATTGGCAAGAGGGCGGCTACCAATGCCACCAGCAGAGCGAAAGGTGCGTTCACAACCGTATAGGCTGCAAGTCCAGCCATCAGACCGGCCACCAAACAGAACACGAGCAGGCGGGTAACCGTGATTTGCATGTCGGCCTGTCTCAGCATCTTGTCGAGTTTCGTGGTTACATCCAACGAAGACAAAAGCTCGTTGACGAACGGAGCGCCACCGATCGAGTCTTCGCGGGTTATTTGAATCTCGTCGCCGGAAACCGTGGCTGAGTCCTGCAAGGCTTGAGCAACACGCTTCTGTAAGCGGGCGTGGCGCGTGTCCGTCTTGCGCGACATTACTAAGAACAACGCGTAAGTGGCGAACAGGAAAAAGAGGAACACTAAGGTAGAAATTAACATCTCGTGAACGCCTCCTAAAAGAACGCCGGCAGTTGCATCCCGTATTGCTGGAACCGTTCGGCAAAGCGAGGACGAACGCCGGTGGTGCGGAAGCGTCCCAGCACCTTGCCCGATCCGTCCAGACCAGTCCGCTCAAACTGAAAGATTTCCTGCATCGCGATGGTCTCGCCTTCCATCCCGGTAATCTCAGAGATCGAAACGATCCGGCGCGTGCCGTCGTTGAGTCGCGCTACCTGAATTACGACATTGACAGCCGAAGCGATCTGCTGCCGCATGGCGCGATCGGAGAGTCTCATCCCGGCCATCTGGATCATTGTTTCCAGCCGGGCCAGCGAGTCCCGTGGTGAATTGGCGTGGATGGTGGTTAACGAGCCGTCGTGGCCGGTATTCATGGCCTGGAGCATATCGATCGCTTCGCCCCCGCGGACCTCGCCAATCACTATTCGGTCGGGCCGCATGCGCAGAGCATTTCGCACCAGATCGCGCTGGGCCACCTCGCCTCGACCCTCAATATTGGGGGGCCGCGTTTCCAGCCTGACCACGTGGGGCTGTTGGAGCTGCAACTCGGCAGAGTCTTCAATCGTCACAATCCGCTCGTCTGAGGGGATGTAGGCTGAAAGGGCATTCAAGAGCGTGGTCTTACCGGCGCCGGTGCCGCCCGAAATGATGATATTCAGGCGTGAGCGGACGCACATCTCGAAGAGGACAGCTACCTCTTTGGTCAGCGCCCCGTTCTGAATCAACTGGAGTATCTTCAAAGGATCGGTGCCAAAGCGGCGGATCGAGAGCACCGGCCCATCGATGGCCAACGGCGGAATGATGGCGTTCACGCGCGAGCCGTCGGGCAAGCGCGCGTCAACCATCGGCTGCGCCTCGTCTATGCGGCGGCCGACCGTCGAAACAATTCTTTCGATTACGCGCATCAAGTGCTCGTCGTCTCGAAAGCTGATGGCGGTTTTTTCCAGCTTGCCGCGGCGTTCGATATAGATACTCGAATACGAGTTCACCAGAATGTCAGAGATGGTGCCATCGCTAAGCAGCGGTTCCAGCGGTCCCAGACCAAAAAGCTCGTGATGTACTTCGTTGACCAGCCGGTCGCGCTCGGCACTCGAAAGTGGCGTGTTTTCCGCCAATAGAAGATCTTCTGCCAGCCGCGACACTTCAGCCTGGACGCGGTCGGGCGCCAGGGCGTTGAGTTTGGTCAAATCCATGCGCGAGATGATCGCGCGATGCAGCCGGGCCTTCATTTCCTGGAACGCCTGGTTCCCGTAGATGCCCTCTTCGGCCGCGGGCGACGCGCCGTTACCGCTTCTGTCCTTGACGTATCTTTCTCGCAGAGCCATTTTGCTTCCTTTGCCAAATCCGTCCTGTTCCAGCGTTGTAACCATGTCTGTCAATCCCTGATTCGCATCGCACTATGTCTTGATGAGCGTCGTTGCGAGATCAAGAGGTGCGGTCGAATTTTGACGACCGAAAATGCCGCGCAAAGACTTCCGGCGCGGCTGCATTGATAATGGATCCCCATGGTCGGCGGCCAGCGCTGACGCTATCCGTTTGATCTCGGCGGTGATTTTGGACGCTGGATCAGAATGCACGTGGGGCCGTCCCAGGTTGATTGAATCCATCACTTTCACGTAATCGTTCGGCACAAGGCCGATGAACTGCTCGCCGATATGTGCCTGCACTTTCTGTAACTCAACATCTATATTCCTGCTCCAGCGGTTGACCACGACATGGACCTTTGTGCGTGGATAGCCCAACCGTTCGAAAACCTTAAGCGCGCGTTTGGTGTTGCGAATACCCGGAATATCGAGCGTCATTACCAGCAGGATATCGTCGGCGAGATCGAGCGCCGCGACCGTAATCGGATCAAAGGTATGCGGCAGATCCAAAATGATGCGATCGAACCTGCGTCCCAGAACATGAAGTATCTCCGTTACGCTTTCGGCTTCGATCTCATCTGCCTCATGTGTCTCGAGCGGCGCCGCCAGCAGCGCCAGATTCGCGGAATGTGTGGTAATCAGACTCGTTATCAGCGCGTCATCAAGCCGCGCCCGGTTGCTGACAAAGTCAGCGATTGAATACCGGGGCTCGATCCCCAGGAAAGAGGCCGCGTCGCCAGCCTGTAGATTTAGGTCCGCCAGCAGCGTGGGAATGTTCATCGCGGCGGCCAGATTGGTCGCCAGGAACGAGACGCCGGCTCCGCCTTTGCCGGAGAACACGGCTATCAGACGGCGGTTCTTTCTATCCGCGGTGTCCCCAACCTCGCTGAGTTTCGACACCCGCTCCAGCACCGTCTGGAGTTCGGCGGGAATGACCGGGATTTGTAAAAATTCTTTAGCTCCAGCGCGCATCCCGCCCAGAATCATTGCCGGCGAGGCATCGCGCGAAGCGGTGATGATGGTAGTCCCGGGACACTCGGCCGCAAGCTGACGAATCAGGTCAAACTGATTCTCGAGATTGTTCTCCTCTAAGATAATGATTGCGGCGGTGGGCCGCACGCGCAGGACATCGGCGAGCAATTGCTCGGTGTCATCGCATTCTGTCAGCAGTCGCGTGTGCACGTTGCTGAAGACCGCGTTCTTGATCTCTTCCGCGGCCTCGGGATTGCTTCCCATTATGCTGAAGGTCATTAGATGCATGATGTTCTATTCTTAAGCCTTGAATCCGTTCCCTGTTTCGCGCTGGTCTTTTAGGGACAAGTAATAGGGAAAGCGCCCGCACTCTCGCCCGGGACCGTGGTGCGATACGCCGGCATCGCGACCACTTTACTAAGACCTGGGATGACGAAGTTATAGTTAAAGTTGGTGATGCTCACCGTCACTGTGCCCGTTTCCACGCCGAAGTTTGCATATTCAACACAGATATTCGACGGCTGAAGGCCCAGGAGGTTTTCTCCTGTGCCCGCTGAGTTCCCGTAGATCGCGTAATTCTTGATCGCCGTCAGACTCGGTCCGGTCGTATCGCAGCCGCTCGTAGTCCTGATCGTACCCGCCGGATTGCTGGCCGCCTGCGTAGTGGCGAAACGCGCTCCGCGGCGGGTCCCCTCGACCATGGCGTTGTGCGTAAAGTAGAAATTTCCCGCAGCCACAATGCCTACCAGCAGCATCAGAAAGAACGGCGCGATGAAGACGAATTCCATCAGCGAGCCGCCCCTTTGGCGCTTGTCGGTAAGTCTTGATTTACCCCTGGTGACCACTTAAAGAACCCTCGAAACTAAAAGCGCATGTAACGCATGGTTGTGCTCGGCGCCAGCGAGATATTGAAATTCCCTCCGGTCAACGCATTCAGATTAAAGACCAGCGGCTGATAGGTATATCCGGTAATTGCTATCGTGACGTACTTGACACCCACGCCCGTGGCGGGCGGCGTCACTACGATATTGCTGGCGGTGAAATTCGGAAGGATCACCGGCGGCTGGTTCGGTCCACCACACCCATTCACATTGCCGCAAAGCACCATGTTCTTCGCTGCGGTCGTGCAAGATATTTGCGGAGATCCGCAGGTGCTCGCCGTCACATCTTGCAGAGTTGAAAGATAGCGTGCGCCACCGCGGCTGGCTTTGGCCAGCGAGTTGTAGGTGTAGAACATCCTCCCCAGTTCCGTCGTGCCGGCAAACATCAGCAGCAGCGCCGGAAAGACGATGGCAAACTCGATCAATTGAGTGCCATCATCGCGCCGGAGAAAGTTGCGCAGTTTTTTCTTGAGCTGGAACATTTCTACTAATAGCACCTCATTTATAAAGAACGGCGAGAGTCAAAGTCGTGCAACCTGCGGTGGGATCAAAGCTGCCGCGACCGATGACTAAACTCTCATCTATCCACTCGACGTCAAGATCCGCGCTGTTTGGAATTTGGCTCTTCACGAAAAAGGCGCCAAACCTGACCGTCGGAGGACCGGGGCTCGCTTGGTATGTTCCCGGGGTAATTATTGGTACGATAAGGATGCGCCGCTCGTCCTGCCCGGTGTGGGACGGTGGGGTAACATATCCCTGCAGTTTGTTGATGTACTGGTCAAACGTTATGCCCTCCTTAATGTTTGTGTCTGGAGGGTATACGGCCGGATCGACGTAGTTTTTTCCGGGATTGTCGAATCTACTGTTCCCCCCCCAAGCTATTGCTTTTGGCCCGTTGCTCTTGTTCCCACTGGGGGTTATGTGAAAGGGAATATTTGCGTTGAGTGTCTGGCAAATCGATGTTACGCCAGCCGCCAGCAGCACAGTCTCCTTTTCACCATTTCCGGAGATCTCAGGAACGTCGACAAGTATATAATTCTTGTCCACAAGTGTGTTCGACCCGGGGTCACCCTGCACAAAATGGAGAGTCATTGTCGTGTTGGGCGCTGGATGAGTATTGCTCAGAGCGACGACGACGGGAAAAAAGTCGCAGATGGTATTTATCCCAGGCGACATCCCAGCGGTGGCAGTCCGTGATTCCGTGTGAGCATTCCCCAAAGCTTGAATGGCGAACAATATCGGGGTGGCCGTGGATTGCGTGGTGACGCGAACGAAACGCATATTGGCGGGATTCCCCTGCGCAGTCGCTGAGTTGACATACGTACCGTTGAGAGCGTCGCTGAATTCCACGGTCGCAATAGTGATCGCCGTTCGATTGAAACCGTAGCTGTTGACTATCGTCGTCGCGCGCGTGACAGCATTCTGGATTCCGCCGGCGCCGGAATCCAATTCCCGAACCGCCGCCAGCGACGCCGCATCCGCGGCGTTCTGAAGTTCCGTCCGCAACATGTATATCCGCGCCACGTCGATGCAGAGGCCCATCGCAAGCACGATGCCCAGCATGAGAATCGTGGTCAGGATCATGACGTTGCCACGCTCACCTTTTTGCCTGCTCGTCTGGTGCGTCAAAGGTTAATGCCTCCCTGCTCGAACGAAACTCTTAAGTCCATCCGTTTTTAGTTCGCATCGCCGCTATAAATGGGAAAAGGCGGCGGGTGCGGCGCCGCTTTGGATCGATTCGCTATGTCCCGCGTCTATTCTTTCAAAATCCAAAGCAGCAGCAACGCTTCACCCTTCCGGCGTAACTCCACACATCGAGTTGCACCGGACCGTGCCCGAAAGACTCAAGGCTTATTCGGCGCCTTTACCTCCGGCGGCGGAGCAGCAGTCTCCAGAGTCCTGGAAACGCTCGGACCGGCCTTCTTGTCGGCTGAAGTAGCTGGAGCGTTCGGTGTCTCTGGCTTCGCCGGAGCTGCGGCCGGTGTCGTCTGCTGTGCTCCGGATTTCTGAGGGGGCTGCGGCGTACTGATGATGTAACCCGACTGGCTGTCCGCTTCCCCGGTCTGCTTTGGTCCAGTATTGGTCTGGGGACCGACGCCGAGCAGCGATCCCTTCTTCAGGTTATCCACGTTTGGCAGTGCCGGCAGATCGTCGCGGTTAACAGGTTTGACAATCTGCGCCGTGACGATGAACATTAGCTCACTTTCGTTCTTTTGAAACGAAGTTGACTTGAACAGATTGCCAAGAATGGGGATATCGCCCAGTCCCGGTATCTTTGAAAGCGTCCTGGTCTCGCTATTGTCGAGCAGCCCTGCCAGCGCAAAACTCTGACCGTCGCGCAATTCGACGCCCGTCTTGGCGCGGCGCGTGCGCAAACCTGGAATAACAAAGCCGCTAAATTTCACCCCGTTAGCGAAATCCAGGGTTGAGACTTCAGGTTGTAATTCCAGCCGGATGTGATCTTCGTTGATGATCGTCGGTTTGAAGTTCAGCCGCACGCCATATTCCTTAAACACGATCGTCACTGTGGGGCCGTTGCCACCGCTGCCTCCTTGTATGATCGGCACAGGATACTCGCCGCCGGCCAGAAAACTCGCTTCCTGCCCGTCCATGGCAATCAAGTTTGGCTCAGCCAGAGCGCGCAGCGCACCGCGGGTTTGCATGGCGTGGATGAACGCCTGAGTTCCTATGCCCCTGTTAAAGAGGAAGATATTCAGCGCGGAGCTGGCAAACTCAGTGAAGAGGGTCCCATCCTGGGCCGAGGTCAATCCCGCGGGGCCCCCACCACTTGAATATACCGAGGTGCCGCCATTCACTGATGCATACGAAGAACCGAGTTCGCGCAAGCGCGTTCGGTTAACTTCGGCGACCCTCACCAGGAGTTGGACCTGTAACAGGTCCTTAACCGGCGACTCCAGCATGTTCACCGTTTTGAAACCCGCGGCCTGCACTACTGCTTCCGCCTGGGCGGCGATTTTCGGATCGCTGACTGTTCCCGATATGACCACTGACCCATTGGCCTGGCTCAGACGAATATCGTCTTTCGGAAAGAGGGCGCGAATTTGCGAATCGATCAACCCCAGGTTAGTGCGCACGTAAACATCAAAAATGAGAAAGCGACCCGTGCTTTTCTCCCAGGCGATGAAGTTGATCTGGCCAAAGGCTTTGCCATTGACCACGACCTGGTCCGAAGTGACCAGCACCGCCTCGGCGATGTCCGGGTTTGAGACTGAGAAGCGCTCAATCGGACGGTCAAAGGTGATTAGTCTGGACTGGCCCACGAGTACATTGACGGGAATGGGCTCTTTGTTCTTCCCGAACGAAGCGTTATAGGTGGTTTCCTGGCCGTACGCGGCCGGCATGAATGCCAGCAGTGTGATTAGGGCGAAGAAACAGAGGAAGCGCTTTCGCAGCGTTGTCCACGTGGTGCTTTGCATGATCGTTACTCCTTAAAGTTTGGGGCTCTTTTTCTTAATCTCTGATCTCGGCCTACGGCATTTCGACGTCGCGCCTCTTGGCGCCTTCGATTAGCTCGATCGACTTGCGCGGGGCCGGTGGCGCAACTGGTTTTTCTTCGCGCGGTTTAAGTGCAACGGGTGTGCGCTTGACCGCCGGGGGTTTCGGCGCCTCAGGTTTGGCTGCGCTGGGGGGCGGAGGTTCCGGTTTCACGTTATCGCCATTTAGCAGCGTGTTCTTATTCGAACCTTTGGTTTCAGTGTCCTCCTGGTCGCTATAGTTACGCATCACCAGTTGCAGCTTGCCTTCGTTAGCGGCCAGCACCAGTTTTTCCGCTTGCTCAGGAGTGACCATAAGCGTCACGGCCTTTACGCTGGTGGGCTCGCGCTGATTTTCCGGAGAGTCGATCTTCGCCCCACTGGCCAGGACCTTTATGTGTTGCAACACGATCTTTGAGATTGGCCCTTGCCCTTCTGTGCCTTGCTGGTTTTGTGGGGTGATGACCGCCACGACGTCGACGTAAGATCCAGGCATGACAAAACCCGAAACGCCAACTACGTCATCGACCTTGACGGTCATCGCGCGATAGCCTGCCGGGATTACTGCGGGAAGTCCGCCACCCGTTCCGTCAGGCGCCAGCTTCATAGTGGTAATGGCCTCGCGCGCGCCAATCGGAGTGATCGCTACTCTGCCAACCACCAGCTCCATCTTCCTGAAGACTCCTTCAGGCAAAGAACCGTTCGGGATCGGGGCCAGAGCCAGTTGCTCCAGGGTGATCTTTGTGCCGAGAGGGATCTCCTGTTTGGCAACGACTACATTCCCCAGGTCTTTGGTGTAAGCCTCTACCTGGGACAAATAGCGAGTCACCAGCATGACACCCAGCAGCCCGCAAATTACCGCACCCGTGAGCGCGATGATTAGACGTTTATTTCGCATCAGTCAATTCTCCCTTACCGAAAGCTAATTACCAGGGACCGCCTCAGGCGCGGAAAAGAAAAAAAGAAACGACGCTGCCAAAGCAGATAGGTACCGCGTAAGGTAGCGTGAAAGTCGGATCGGCCGGCACATCAATGCGGGGCACCGTGTGGCCCGGCAGCAGGCCATAGAAAAACTGGAGTACGCCGGCCATGGTCGTGACCACCCGCCGTGCGTAAATCATCTTGCAAACGGCCAGCACCCCTCCGGTCAAGGCCACGATCATCAGCGTGGGTAGCACGTGTGAGATGCCGACAATGGCGCCGACGGCAGCAAAAAGTTTCACGTCCCCTGCCCCCATCGTGGCAAACACATGAAGCATGAGCATCAACCCAAAAGCCAGTGCCGAGCCGCCGAGACTCACCAGTAACCCGTTCCAGCCGCCGAAAACGGTATTTACTATCAGGCCGCCAATGAGAGTGGCCAGCACGAGTCTGTTGGGGATACGGCGGTAGCGCACATCCGTGTACGCAATCGCGATCGCCAGCGGTATAAACATAACCGCGAGGGCAACAGTCCGCGGTATGAGCATCTGCAAGCCTCCGAAATTAGTCCTGACCAGAATCGGCTATCAATATCCTGCTTACTCGCTGGATTTGATGCCTGCGAATAGAAACAGTGGCAGGCGGAAATTGCCGGCCCGCCACTGTCCTTAACAATGGGCTCAGCCCGTGGTTGACGAAGCGGTCATCCGGTTCAACAATGTAGTACCCCAGCCGCTGGCGTAAACCAGGACCGCCACGGCAGCTATGAGACCGGCGATGACCGCGTATTCCAGCGTCTCCATGCCGGACTCGTCGTTGAGAAAGTTCTTGATTCGTTTCATTATTGATTCTCTCCCTTGTTCCTTTTTCTATGGGTAGCTAGCCGATACGAGCCCGTTCCCGTGCCTTAGACAGAAAAACTACGGGCTGGTTTTCGCTAACAGAAAAAGGCGGTGGGCCTGGGCCGTAGATCTGGATGGCGCGCCCACCACCTTCTCCAACAACCCCAGTCATCAGCCAGTAGTGCTCGCGGCAGTCAGTCTGGTCTTAAGCGTGGCGCCCCAGCCGCTGGCGTAAACCAGAACAGCCACGGCGGCGATAAGGCCGGCGATTACCGCATATTCCAGCGTTTCCATACCGGACTCGTCCTTGAGAAAGTTCTTGATCATTTTCATCGTGCTTTGCTCCTTGTTAGTTTGGTTAAGGTTCGCGCCCGACTTGGAAATCAGGATCGGGGGCTGTGCGTTGGCACCGAAAGTGAAGGCGTCATCTCAGGAATCCTGAGTGATCGCTTCCTCGCCGATCACGGCAACATTTTTGGTGCAAGGTTCGCATGAGCAACGATCGTGCCGTTGATAGCAACACGTAAGCGGCGGTTCAATATTGTCTTGCTGGGATAGATAAACCGCATGATTCGTTCTCTTAAAACTCGATAAACACCAGGACGAGAGGGCGAAGTTAAGTGTTGTTCCTGGTGCGAACTGCTCGCCAGCGAGCACTTGTGGCAGGACCGAGCGAAAGCCCTGGCGGGAGCTCAGACAACGAGCGACACAACCAACCAATTCTTTCGCTGAGTTGATTTAATATCGGCTAGAATGACTTTATGACGCCTTTGCCTTCTCACGCCGTCAACTGGAAATGGTGTGTTTTGCCTTCGCTGGCGATGGTGTTGCTATCCCTTATTCCTCAAATTCATCTCTGGGTAGTGCGCGGCCGGGAATGGAACGGTGCATACGTGAGCCCGCAGGGAGACGAGCTTCTTTACTCCGCCTACGTAAACGCGCTGATAGACGGACGAACACGAAAGAATGACCCTTTTGGCGGTAAGGACAGTTCCGCGAGCGCGCCTCTGCCGGAGTCCATTTTTTCAATCCAGTCTCTGCCGGCTTACGTGGTTGCGTTACCAGCGCGGGCATTTGGCGTCTCAGCATCAACGGCCTTCGTCGTCCTCATCGCCGTGGCCGCATTGCTCGCGAGCTTGTCTGTTTTCTGGTTACTAAACTACGTTACCCGCGATCCTCGAGTAGCTGCGGCGGGAACATCATTGGTGCTCTGCTTCGGATGCGTTGTAGGAAGACGCGGAATTTTTGGAACATTCGTGGATATTGGCCCTGCCGCTTTTCCATTCCTCAGACGATATCAGCCGGCAGCGGTGTTCCCCTTGTTCTTCGTCTTTCAGTTGCTCGTTTGGCGTGCCTTTACGAGCGAGCGCAAACGCAGCGCGCGAGTCTCCTCTGCACTCGCAGGCCTGGCCTTGGTGGCGCTCATCTTTTCTCATCTTTACTTATGGACGGCTGCGGCTGCGTGGCTGGCGTGCATCGGTGCGCTGTGGCTTTATTTTCGACCCTCCGATCGCCGGAAGACGTTGGCACAGGGAACAACGATTGCCGCCATAGTAGCCATTGCGCTGGTGCCGTACGGTTACCTGGTTTCTCACCGAGCGTCGACACTGGACGAGCAGCAGATAGTGATTTCGACTCATAGCCCGGACCTGTTGCGTTTACATGAAGTCCTGGGCGCAACCATTCTTGCTGCTCTAGTCATTGGAATCTGGCGCGGCACCATCGACCGGGCTGATCCGCGGGTTATCTACGTCGCCTCTCTGGCGTTACTTCCCTTTGTGGTCTTCAATCAACAGATCCTGACCGGACGGACGATGCAGGTGTTCCACTTTGAAGTTGCTGTTGTTAATTACTCCACACTGGTTGCCTTGCTGGTAACGATCACGCTCTTATGGAAGCTTGTTCCTCGCCGTTTGTTGATATGGATAGCGGGCTTGTCCTTCGCCTGGGCAGTTCTTTTGGTAGCTCTGCCCGCACGATTGCTCTTTGTGCCCCAGGCAATCGCCAATGATCGAACTATTCCCGTGCTACTGCGGCTGAAAGAATTATCAAAGCAGGACGGAACGCTTGCGGACTTGCGCACGAAGGGCCAGGCTTCGACACTGGTGTTTTCGCCCCGCGTAGCACTGATTGCATTCCTGCCGACGTGGACATCCCAAGGTACCCTGCTCGACATGACCGGCGTGGATTGCCGCGGTGTGACGCGCAAAGAACGAAAAGAATTATTTTTCATGCATCTCTATTATTCCAACGCGGACACCGAAGCCTTGCGCAAAGCGCTAAACGGCACACCGGACAAATCCCACGATGAGCTATCATCTGTTCAAACTGCGATATTCGGATACGAGAGGACATCGCCGGCCCTGACTCCGCAGTTTAAGCCCATTCAGCAAGACGAAATTGAGCGCGAGGTCCAGGCTTACCAAACCTATGCAAATTCCTTTTCGCGCGCAGAGGCCCTCAAGCGCTCTTTGACTTATGCGGTGATCCCATCGGAACGCAGCTTCAACTTCGCGAATCTTGATCGCTGGTATGAACGCGACGCCGGCGAGCGCGTGGGCGATTACACTCTTTACCGGTTGAAGCTGCGCAATTAATCGCGCAGCGCTGCATATTAGCCAAGGGAGGCTAGCTGTTGACACGGCAATAAGACGATCCACTAAACCACACTAAACGACGCGAAACCCAGATCTCGGTTAGAGTTATTTCGTGTGAGTTCGTGGATAATGTTCGGCGTTAGATAACCACAAGATTTTTCATCAAACACAACTGACTCTCCGATAGAATGACGCGATGAGCACTTCGCCCGGACCTGCGACCAAATGGAAATGGTGTGTTCTTCCGTCGCTGGCGATGGTGTTGTTGTCCCTCATACCGCAAATTCACCTCTGGATAGTGCGTGGCCGGGACTGGAACGGAGCGTATGTAAGTCCGCAGGGAGATGAGCCTTTCTACTCGGGTTACCTAAATGCGTTGATAGACGGACGAGCACGAAAGAATGATCCTTTTGGGGCGAAGGACAGCTCCGCGAAGGCACCTCTACCGGAATCCACTTTTTCAATTCAGTTTGTGCCGCCCTACGTGATCTCGCTGGTTGCCCGAACATTCGGCGCCTCAGCATCAACGGCCTTCATCGCTCTCAGTAGCGTGGCTGCATTGCTCGCGAGTCTGTCTGTTTTTTGGTTACTCAATTGTGTTGCAGGCGACAATCGATTAGCTGCGGCAGGAACATTCTTCGTGCTCTGCCTTGGCGGGTTCGCCGGAAGTTATGGAGTCTTTGGAACGTTCATAGACATCGCCGTTCCTGCGTTGCCATTCCTCAGGCGTTACCAACCCACAGCAGTATTTCCACTGATCTTTATATTTCAGGTACTGGTCTGGCGCGCGTTTACCACGCAGGGTAAACGTGACTCGCAAGTTTGCGCGATCATCGCGGGTCTCACATTAGCAGTGCTTGTCTTTTCTTATCTCTATCTATGGACAGCCGCCGCAGCATGGCTGGTGTGCATCGGCGCGCTGTGGTTTTATGCTCGACCGTTCGACCGGCGGAAGATTCTGGCGGCGCTGGCAACAATTGGCGTCATAACAGCTATTGCGCTCGTCCCATATGTTTATTTGCTTTCGCACCGAGCGGCGACGCTGGACGAGCAGCAGACTTTGATTTCGACTCATAGACCCGATCCGTTCCGCGTCCATGAAATTCTGGGCGCTGTCATCTTGGTGGCGCTAATCACGGGAGTCTTGCGCCACAGGTTCGAACGGACTGAGCCACGCGTTATCTACACCGCCTCTCTGGCGTTGCTTCCGTTTGTTGTCTTCAATCAACAGGTCCTGACCGGAAGAACCATGCAAGTATTCCACTTTGAAATCTTCGCTATTAATTACTCTACTACGCTTGGTCTGCTGATCATGGCCACGCTCTTTTGGAAGCCTGTTCCCCGCCGGTTGTTGATATGGATGGCAGGCTTGTCCTTCTTGTGGGGTGTTATCGTTGTAGGTCTGCCTTCACGAGTGGCCTTTGTGCCTCTGGCCATCGCCAATGATAAAAGTATTCCTGTACTGCTGCGCCTGAAGGAATTATCAAGACAGGACGGCACAATTGCGGACTTGCGCTCAAAAGGTCAGGCTTCGGCTCTGGTTTTTTCATCAAGGGTGGCGCTGATTCGACTACTGCCGACGTGGACGTCGCAGGGGACGCTATTGGACGTGGGTGGTGTTGACTTCGGTAGTGCAACGCGGGAAGAGCGAAAGAAATTCCTTTATCTGCACCTCTATTATTCCAAAGCGGAAGGCGAAACCTTGCGCAAGGTCTTGAATGGGATGCCGGACGATCCCGGTATGGGCCTCTACGCCCGTAGTGTAATATTCGGCCACGAAAGGGTGACGCCTGCGCTCAGTCTTGATTTTAAGCCTATTCAACACAACGAAATTGATCAGGAAGTTCTCGCCTACCAGACGTACGCAAATTCTTTTACTCGCGAAGAAGCTCTCAGGCGTCCAATCGCTTATGCCGTTATACCTGGCGAAGGCAACTTTGACTTTACGAATCTTGATCGCTGGTACGAACGGGATGCCGGCGAGCGCGTCGGAGACTACACTCTCTACCGTTTGAAACTACGCAACTGACCGCGCCGGCACTCGGCGTTTCCCTGTTCGGTTTTTTTCCACAAACACGATTGAGTCTCAGGTAGAATTGCCGCAATGAGCACCTCGCCTTCTTATCTGGCCAAATGGAAATGGTGCGCTTTGGCGTCAGCCGCGATGGTGTTCCTGTCCGTTCTGCCGCAGCTTCATCTCTGGCTTGTACGTGGCCGGGATTGGAATGGAGCATATGTCAGCCTTCAGGGAGATGAGTCTTTTTACTCAGCATATATAAACGCCCTGATGGATGGACGGACTCGGCGGAATGACCCCTACGCGGGCAAGGACAGCACGTCGACTTCGCCACTACCTGAGTCGACTTTTTCAATTCAATTTGTACCAGCCTACGTCATTTCATTTTTGGCGAAGACAACCGGCCTCTCAGCATCGACGGCTTTTATCGTCCTGCTCGGCGTCGGCGGATTATTCGCTAGTCTGTCTGTTTTTTGGTTGCTCAACTCCGTTGTGGGTGACGCTCGCCTGGCCGCGGCCTGCACGCTATTTGTGCTTTGCCTTGGCGGTCTTGCCGGAGGTCACGGTCTGCTTGGACTGCTGCTCAAATCCGATCTGTCCATTCCCAGCTTGCCATTCCTCAGGCGGTACCAGCCAGCCGCGGCCTTCTCCCTGTTCTTCGTCTTTAACGTACTTGTCTGGCAGGCGCTAACCATTCAGAACAAACGCAGCGCGCGAGTGCGGGCCATGCTGGCGGGCCTGACGTTGGGAGTCCTCGTACTGTGCTATCTCTACTTATGGACAGCCGCCGCAGCTTGGCTGCTGTGTATCGGTCTCCTCTGGCTTTACTTCCGGCGTGCAGACTGGCGAAGAGTACTCGAGATCCTGTTGACGATTGGCGGTGTGACTCTGATTGGGCTCGTGCCCTACCTTTACCTGGTGTCCCACAGAGCGGCGACCCTCGATGAGCAGCAAACATTGGGCACCACCCACCGGCCCGATCTGTTTCACCTGCCCGAGGCACTTGGCGCGCTGATTCTCTTCATGCTGGTCATGGGAGTGTGGCGACACAAGATTGAAACGAGCGACCCGCGGATTGTCTTCGCCACTTCTCTCGCGTTGCTTCCCTTCCTCGTTTTCAATCAACAAATTCTCACGGGGAAAACGATGCAGCCATATCACTATGATGCCTTCGTCGTAAATTACTCTGTGCTGATAGGGCTGCTGCTAACAGTCGCGCTCTTATGGAAGCCTTTACCAACGCGCGTACTCGTGTGGATTGCCGTTTTGTCTTTTTCGTGGGGGGTTGTAGAGGTCGGTCTGCCGGCCCGATTTCAGTCTGTCCCCGCGGCCGTGGTAAACGATCGGATGGTTCCCGTGTTGCAGCGCTTGAAAGAACTATCAAAACAGGACGGGACGCTAGCCGGCTTGCGCGCAGAAGGCAGGGCATCGACGCTGGTGTTCTCTCCGCAACTCGGAGTTACCGTACTTCTACCTACCTGGACATCCCAGGGAACGTTGCTCGACATTGGAGGTCTGGACTTCGGCAGTACATCACGGGAAGAGCGGAAGGAATTCTTTTATATCCATCTTTATTATTCCAAGGCTGATATAGGAGCCTTGCGCAAGGCCCTGGCGGGAGTGCCGGACGATGAGTCTATGAACTACTATGCCCGCGCTGTCGTATTCGGCCACGAGAGAATAGTTCCAGCGCTGAGTCTTCATTTCCAACCAATCCAACCTGACGAAATTGAAAAGGAGATCCGCAGCTACCAGGCTTTCGCAAATTCTTTCTCGCTCGAAGAAGCCCGCAAGCGCCCGTTGACTTACGCCGTTATCCCGGCAGATGGGAAGTTCGACTTTACGAATCTCGATCGCTGGTATGAGCGCGATAGTGGGGAACGTGTGGGCGCGTACACGCTGTATCGCGTCAAGCTGCGTGATTAAGACAGCGTCAACCTCGTCAACGAACGCGAAGTGGCGACGGCAGAGCCGGCACGGGCAAGTTGCGCGTGCTACATTAATCGCAACCCGGCTGCTGACTCAGATGATAATGACCTCACAATCAGACTGAGGAGACAACCGATCCTGTAATTGCGTTTGCCTATTTCTTTCCGCGTCTGATTACCAACCAAAGAATGAGACAGACGATGATGACGACAAGAGCTCCGATGGCCAATGGGTTGTGCAGCATGGGGGCGTGTTCTCCTCTGGAGAGATTTGAATAACGGCTGGCTTATATACCTCGCCCAGCGGAAATGCAAGGTATGGGTCGCACAAATTCCCGCAAATGCTGCGATCCGTCGATCGTTTAGGGATCGTTTGTCATCACGCAATGTTGACTGTCGACGCGGTCGCTCTATACCAGGGTCACTCGATCTGCAAGTGTCGAATATTGTCCCCTTAACGGTCACAGTTACTGTCGCCCGGCCGAATTACCTCCACAGGAAAAATCGTTTTCCCCAACGATTGGCCCGAGCAAACGTTGCGGCACGTCACTTGACGCATGAATCTACGGCCGCCCTCCCGGCCGTTAATAAATAGCAAGCTGAAACGCATTCTAATGATTCCGGGCTTAATCAATTATCATCAAATCCTCTCAGGTCTCTCTTACCGCGGGACTTTTGTTCCTTCAATAGTGGTCTGCGCTGCGCTGGCCATGATTGTGCACGAGCTGGGTCATTTGGTCGCGGCCAGAATGTGCAAAGTTGCAGCATCTGAAATTGGCCTGGGAATGGGCCCGAGATTGTTTGGTTTTCGTCTCGGGGGTATCACGTTTAGTCTGCGCACGATTCCGGTCGCTTCATTTCTGCGGATTGACGGCGCGGCGCTCGCAGCGCGATCAGTGCCCCAACAATTGTTCGTGCACCTGGGCGGAATCGCCTTAAACCTGATCGCCGCCTTCTTCACTTACGGAACTGTCTTTGGCTGGATCAATATTCTGATCGCGGCCTTCAACCTTCTGCCGCTCTACAAGCATGATGGATGGAAGTGCGGCGTGGTCGTGATGCGCGCGTTGTTGCGCAAGAAGAGTCAGCCGGTCGAGTGGACGCTCACCTTCTCAGGCGGTTTCGCCAGCCTCGTCATCATCAGCACCGTCATTCAAGTCTTCAAGTAAATCAGCGGGGCAGTAGCCCGACCGTGAGGGAGGGCTCAAGCCGATGAAGAGTGGTCAAGCTGTGGAAAAGGTTTGCCTTTCTCTGCGCGCCCCCCGATCTACAACTCGATCGAGAGCGACCGGGTTCCTCAACAGTTGAGGGCCTCGGAACGGACCCAGTCGCTACAGCTCCGGTTCCGTAGTTCGTCGATCCAGGATGCCAGGCTCTTGTAAAGATGAAATTGCCGGAGCCACTCTTGTGAGCAGCTCCGGCAATGTTGCTTTGAGGTCGAATGTTATGGCCGCTACTTGAACTTGAAGTTCGCGTAGTGGTGGGTCCCATCATTCAACTGGAGATCCATGACCCGGCATGATCCCTTGGGATAGTTCGGCAGCGTCTTCCAGTTGATCTGCCAATTACCATTACCCTGATACGTAAGGCCTGATCCTCCCGGGGCCACTACTTCAATCGGCGCCTCGAGGCCATCCGTGGTCCCACAGTTTACCTCGTATGAGAAGAGTCCTACGAAGCTGTTGGGATCCGAGACTGGCGCACCGCCTGCGGTGGTCAATCGCCACTTGACCGGCACCGCCGAACCGGCTTTAACCGTGTTCACGATCGGCGGGTTGTCGATCGGGGCGAAGAAGCCCTCGAAGGTGTAGCCGGGCGTGTCGTCGTTGGTGATGGTGCCCAGGCCCTGGTTGTCGGCGATGGTGGCGTTGGTCGCGCCGGAGAGGTTGACGAAGAAGGTCTCGTTTGCCTCGTTAACAGTATCGCCGCAGACCGTGACCGTGACCATCATTGTCGTGTCAGCTGCCGCAAAGGTGAGGGTGCCGTTCTGCGATACGTAGTCGATGCCCGCGCCGCAGGCCGCACCGCCCGTCGCCGGGTTAGTCGTGCCGTTGGCGGTGGCAAAGTTCACCGTCGCCGATAGCGCCGTCGTCCCCGTCTTGGTCACCGTGAAGACGAAATTCGTCGTTCCGGAGTTGCCTTCGTTGGCTATCACGTCGTTAATGGCGAAGCTCGGCTGCGCGTCGTCGTTGGTGATCGTGCCCACACCCTGGTTGTCGCTGATGGTGGCGTTGGTCGCGTTCGAGAGATTGACGTTGAAGGTCTCATCCGTCTCGAACTTGGTGTCACCATTGACCAGCACCGTGATGGTCTTGGTCAGATCGCCCGGCGCAAAGGTCAACGTCCCGCTGTTAGCCTGGTAGTCACTGTCCGCCAGCGTGGCCGTGCCGTTGGCTGTGGCAAAGTCCACCGTCGCCGACAGCGCGGTCGGCCCCGTCTTGGTCACCGTAAAGACGAAATTCGTTGTCCCGCTGTTGCCTTCGTTAGCGGTCACGTCGTTGATGGCGAAGCTCGGCTGAGCGTCGTCGTTGGTGATCGTGCCCACACCCTGGTTGTCGCTAATGGTGGCGTTGGTCGCGTTCGAGAGATTGACGTTGAAGGTCTCATTCGTCTCGAACTTGGTGTCACCATTGACCAGCACCGTGATGGTCTTGCTGGTGTCGCCGGCCAGGAAGGTCAGCGTGCCGCTGTTGGTCTGGTAGTCGCTGTCCGCCAGCGTGGCCGTGCCGTCAGCGGTGGCAAAGTCCACCGTCGAGGTCAAAGCCGTCGTCCCCGTCTTGGTCACCGTGAAGGTATAGCTGGTGGTCCCGCTGTTCCCCTCGTTGTGACTCACGTCATCGATCGCGAAGCTCGGCTGAGCGTCGTCGTTGGTGATCGTGCCCACACCCTGGTTGTCAGAGATGCTGGCGTTGGTGGCGTTTGAAAGATTTACAAAGAAGGTCTCGCTGGGCTCGGAGACTGTGTCGCCGCAGACCGTGACCGTGACCGTCATCGTCGTGTCGCCCGGCGCGAAGGTGAGAGTGCCGTTCTGCGACACGTAGTCGATGCCCGCGCCGCAGGCCCCACCGCCCGTCGCCGGGTTGGTCGTGCCGTTGGCCGTGGCAAAGTCCACCGTCGCCGTCGATGCCGTGGCTCCGCTCTTGGTCACCGTGAAGGTATAGGTGGTGGTCCCGCTGTTCCCCTCGTTGTGCGTTACGTCATCGATTGAGAAGCTCGGCTGCGAGTCGTCGTTGGTAATCGTGCCGGTGCCGTCGGCGTCTGAGATCGTGGCGTTGGTGGGGCTCGAGAGGTGAACGGTAAAGGCTTCGTTGGCCTCGTAGGTCGTGTCCCCGTTAACCAGCACGGTGATCGTCTGGGTCGTAACGCCGCCTGCAAAGGTCAGCGTGCCGCTGTTGCTCGCGTAGTCGGAAGGCTGCGTGGCCGTCCCGTCCACGGTGGCAAAGTGCACCGTTGCTGAAATATCCGAGGCCCCATTCTTGGTTACCGTGAACACATAACTGGTCGTGCCACTATTGCCTTCGTTGTGCGTCACGTCATCGATTGAGAAGCTCGGCTGCGTGTCATCATTAGTGATGGTCCCCAGTCCACTGCCATCCAGAATGGTGGCGTTGGTGGGTGTGTCGAGGGTGACTGTAAAGGTCTCGTCCGCTTCAAAGGTGGTGTCGCCATTGACACTCACACTCACCGTCTTGTTCGTCTCCCCGGGCGCGAAGGTCAGCGTCCCGGAGGTTGTCGTGTAGTCAGAAGGCTGCGTCGCCGTCCCGTCGACGGTCGTGTAGTGCACCGTCACCGTCTGGGCACTCGGGTTCGACAGCGTCACCGCGAAGTCGAAGTTGCTCGTCCCTGCGTTGCCTTCCGTCTGCGTCTTGTCGCCAATCGAAATCGCCGGCTCAGTGTCGTCGTTGGTGATGGTCCCCAAACCACTGCCGTCAAGAATGGTGGCGTTGGTGGGCGTGTCCAGGGTGACCGTAAAGGTCTCGTCCGCTTCAAAGGTGGTGTCACCATTCACACTCACACTCACCGTCTTATTCGTCTCCCCGGGCGCGAAGGTCAGCGTCCCTGATGTCGTCGTGTAGTCGCTGGGCTGCGTCGCCGTGCCGTCATTGGTGGCATAGTGCACCGTGAT